>ERZ791883.704-NODE-704-length-37035-cov-8.614630_pt1 | contig 37035 bp, 36 predicted proteins | sample MGYA00510160_ERZ791883 | MGnify/ENA primary metagenome ERZ791883 (study PRJEB30046, sample SAMN00792072) | human gut metagenome | study: EMG produced TPA metagenomics assembly of the A metagenome-wide association study of gut microbiota in type 2... | reverse complement strand
TTGATCATTTTGCCAACTCCATAAACGCGGGCTTATATTTCTTTAAAATTCTTGCGGCCACAAAGTCGACCTTCTCATCATCTGTCATGTCGATCAAGGGCGAATTGTCCAGATCGACCAGCATATATTTGGGGCGGTTATTTTTGAAAATGACAGCCTGCCCATTTGCTTCGGCGATGCGCGTCACGCGGGAAAAATTCTGATTGGCCTCCGTCACGGAAACGATCGTGTTCGTATCAATGGTCATGGGAACACCTCCTACACCTATTATACACAATAATAGGTGAAAATCAACCTATATTATTGAGCTCAGGTAGCTCTCCGCTGCAAGCAGGCGGATGAGCAGCGGCGAAAACGCGATGATACTGCCCGCGCAGAGGTAGATTGCGTACGGAGGTTTATGCTTCGTTCGTCTCTGAAAAGGCAAAGAAAATGCCTGCTGTCAAGAATGGTTTCAAAGTTGAGATTTTTAATGTCCCGACATCGTGATCGTGGAGATGCAGCCCTATTACTTTGCTTTTCAGCTTTCTGTTTGGAATTGCTTTTCAGCCTTCTGCCTGATATAATAATGGTAGCATAACGCGAGAAGCTTATCGATAGGATCGGGTGTATTTATGTGAACGCCAAGACCTGCTCGGACAAAGAAAGGGTGGGGAGAATGTTATGTCAGAGATAATGTGGCACATCTGCATTTCGAGCATCTACACCCGTGACCGAGTTAGAATGCTTTCTACGATGGGAACGCTTTAATTGCGATTGTGGTCGGAATTCATTGATACTGTTATCTTTTTGAGCTTTGCTTATGGCTGGATACAAATGTTAAGGGAGATATTGATATGGCATTTTTAAATGAAAACGAATGGATACGCCTCAATGAGATCGCATACAATATTTCATTTATCTATACAGTAGAGGAAATGCAGCATGAAATTCTCAACCGATGGCTTCCTTTTTTGATTTCGTATGATAGCGCAATTTTTGCCCGAATCTCTATTGCGGAGAATGGATCCTATCAGTTTCAGGCCCCAGCGGCTTTTCATCTGCCTCAGCAGGCTGTCGATGTCTGGATGCAGGAAAGCCTGAATTCAGATGCTTTTCGCTGGGCGCTGTATACCTGTAAAGGCGGTGCTTTTCGGGAATCTATGGCATCTTCGGATGAACAGGTGAATAGCAGCGGAATCTACCGGAACTTCTATCTGCCCAATCGCTTGGCATATTCCGTCGGCCTTTCCATCTCCTTTCGAGAAGAACCGGTCGGCTTATTGAAATTGTACCGGCAAGCTGATAAGCCTCCGTTTAGCGAACGGGATATGTTTGTATTGGAGCAGTTGCACAAGCACTTTGCATACCGTTTAGTATATGAAGCAAAAAAGGGAGACACCCGCTATTTTTACGCAAAAGGATATCATGAAAAGTTGTGCAGCCAGTACGGCTTGACCAGTCGAGAAGGGGAAATGTTAGATTTGGCCGTACACGGGCTGTCCAATGAAGATATCGCTCAAAAAATGAATATCAGTATCCATACGGTAAAAAAACATTTCCACAGCATATATACCAAAATGAATGTGCGTAACCGGGTACAGATGATCCAGAGTCTTCCTGTATCAACCAACAAGATCGATTTTGATGCGCTATAAATAAAACTCGGGAAAAATGTACCGCCTGCATTGGCTAAACTGCATTATCCTTTGGTAGTATATAAAGATTCGTTGGTCTTACATCGGGACACAGAAGGCTTGTCTAAATAATATACAGACTATATAAAATGGAACTGGCGCTGAATTTTAACGCCAGTTCTATTTTGCTATATTTGGGGTACAAAAGTTAGGGGATGCATATGAAACGAAGCGATATTTGGTGGGCAGTTGCTTATGGGTTGTTGGCTGTGTTCACGGTACTCTTTTGCGTCACAGGTGACTTTGCCAAGGTCAATATAGCGTATCCTTATCTGGCAGGTTTTGCGCAATTCGCTGTCTATGCTACGGCGGGTGAGTTGCTCTCCGGACGTATGTTGGAGGGAACTTGGCAGATCAACCGGGCGACTTGGTTCAAAAGCCTGAGTTGGGGAATAGGAGGCGTCCTTGTCACGCTGGCCTTTACCGTGTTCAGCCAAGGTACCCGGCAAGCCATGGCAGCAGGTCTTCTTCCGGGGTATGGAAATGCTCTGGCACAGGCCTTTTTTACCAGCTTTACCAATAATCTGTTTTTTGCTCCTATTCATTCCGCTCTGATGCGAGTATGTGGAAATTATGCTGAAATCCGCTTTTTGGCGGGACAGCATATCACTCCACGCCAAGCGGTGGACTCTGTAGATTGGGGAGAATTGATCGATTTTACTCTGTTTAAAACGATTCCTCTCTTTTGGATCCCCGTCAATACCGTGGGATTTCTTCTTCCGCAAGAATATCGTATCGTATTTGCAGCGGTGCTTTCCTTGGCATTTGGAATATTGATGACTGTTCTCAAATTAAGGGAACGGAAGAATCGGAGTAGAAAGGAGTCACCTATATGATTCAAATTTCAGATAACACTCAGCAGATCCAACCCTCCAAGATTCGAAAAATGTTCAATAAGGCGCTGGAGTACGATCATGTAATTAGTTTTACACTGGGAGAGCCGGATTTTACTGCCTCGTCGAACGTAGTGGAGGCTGGGTGCAGGGCCATTCGGGAAGGAAAGACCAAGTATTCAGAAAATGCAGGGCTGCTGGCTCTGCGCCAGGCGATTGCAGAGTATCTCCATCGCACAGAGGGACTCTCTTACGATCCTGCAAGCCAAATTGTGGTGACGCCTGGAGCCATGGGAGCCTTGTTTTTGGCGCTGAAAGTGCTGCTGAATCCTGGGGATGAGGTTATCGTCAACGAACCCTGCTGGACTAATTATATCCAACAGATTCGGATGTGCGGCGGCGTGCCGGTGTCGGTGAAAACCAATGCACAACGGGGATTTGATTTGGATGTATCCGCTATTGCCGAAGCTGTTACCGATAAGACAAAGGCCATTATTCTAAACAGCCCATGCAACCCCACGGGAGCTGTAGCCAGCACTGAAACGCTGCTCCAACTGGCCGAATTGGCCCAGAAGCAGGACTTGGTGATCTTGGCTGATGAGGTGTATAAGCACATCCTCTTTGATGGAAGGACTTATACAAGCTTTGCTGCTCTGCCTGGAATGAAAGAACGGACCCTGGTTATTGATAGCCTTTCCAAAACCTATGCGATGACCGGTTGGCGTATCGGTTATGCTGCCGGACCGGAAAATGTGATCCGGAATATGGTCAAGCTGCAGGAAAATGTCAGTGCTTGTGCGGCCACTCCCTGTCAGGTCGCGGCTATTGAAGCTTTGGAAGGTCCACAAGACCACTTGAAGTATATGGTGGAGCAGTACCGCCTGCGCCGGGACTATGTGATGAGGCGGATATCTGATATCCCTGGTTTGTCCTGCCATGCTCCGGCTGGGACTTTCTACGCATTTATTGACATCAGTCAACTGGGTATGCCTTGTGAAGAATTTGCCATGAAGCTGCTGGAAGAACGACAGGTGGTAGTGGTACCCGGTACGGCCTTTGGCGAATTTGGCGAGGGATATATCCGTCTGTCCTATGCGACATCCATGCAGTGCCTGGAGCAGGGGCTGCAGGAGCTGGAGGAGTTTGTCAGATCCCATGAGACTGAGGGGGACCCCGCATGAGTATGATCAACGGCACCCGCTTATATGATCATTTGACCCGACTTGGGCGAATCGGTTTTGTGCCGAAAGAAGGAACCACACGATTGCCGTATACCCCTGCCTATGACGAAGGACGAATCTATGTTCAACAGTGCATGGAACAGGCAGGACTTCAAACATCCGTCGATCCTGTAGGGAATCTGATCGGTACGCTTCCTGGCCAAGGAAAGACCATTTGCATTGGATCCCACATCGATACGGTGCCGGGGGGCGGGATTTACGACGGAACCTATGGTGTGTTGTCCGGAATCGAGTGTGTGCAGCGCCTTAAGGAGTTGGGATATCAAAATCGGCATCCCATCCAGGTGATTGCATTTACCGAGGAGGAGGGCAATGTCATTGGCGGAACTTTTGGAAGTAAGGCATTTACCGGCGGAGAGATTGATGAAGCTATGCGGCCAAATCTGGCCCTCCACGGACTTACAATGGAGCAGGTCGGCGCCTGCCGAAGAGATCTGACCCAATATCAGTGTTACTTGGAGTTACATATTGAACAGGGCGGGGTATTAGAAGCTGAAAGGATGCAAATAGGCGTGGTTGATGGTATTGTGGGCATCGTGCGCTATCGCATGACGGTTTCCGGCTGTGCCAATCATGCAGGCAGCACACCCATGCATCTGCGGGATGACGCGCTGGTGAAAGCCTGCCGGATCATTACCCAGCTTATGGAACGGACTGAGGCCGCTTCGCCGGATATGGTCTGCACTGTAGGAACCCTTCAGGTGTTCCCAGGAGCGGTCAATGTGATTCCGGGCAAGGTGGAGTTTATTGTGGAACTGCGCAACCCAACGATGGAGCCCATGGATCAGGTCATTGACTCCGTGCTGAAAGAGCACCCGGAGCTGGTAGGCGAAGAATATATTCGCCAGTCGCCTACCCAGTGCAGTTCTAAGCTGATAAAGCTGAGCGAGACACTGTGCCGCAACCGCGGTATCCGTTTTCGCAGAATGTTCAGCGGTGCAGGACACGATCTGATGAATTGGGGAAAAGCGGTTCCCTCCATGCTTCTGTTCATTCCCAGCAAAGACGGGATTAGCCACTCTATCCGAGAATACAGCGCTCCTGAGGACTTGTACCAGGGAGCTGAGCTGCTGATGGAGATGGTTCAGGCTTTGGACCAAGAGGAGGGAAAATTGTGAAGATCAAAATCATCAATCCCAATACGACGCAATCCATGACTGAAAGTATAGAGAATTTAGCACGTCGAGTGGCACGCAGCGACACTCAGGTTTGGGCGGTTACTCCGGCATCCGGGCCGGACAGCATCGAATGTTATGTGGATGAGTATTTGGCCGTTCCGGGGGTCCTGAAAGAAGTGATCCGCGGAGACCGAGAGGAAGGCGCCGATGCATTTATCATCGCCTGCTTTGGTGACCCTGGGCTTCAGGCAGCCAGAGAGGTCACCTCCAAGCCGGTGTTGGGTATCTGTGAGTCGGCCATTGCTGCTGCCAAATTTATAGCGCCGTACTTTTCTATCGTATCGGTGTTGGATCGGTCTCGCAAGGTTACAGAGGATGTGGTGTCCAACTATGGAGCGGAAAAGTTTTGCCGCTCTATCCGATCCACAGGTCTGAGCGTGCTGGAATTTGGCAGGGACCCACAGAAGGGATTGGAAGCGTTAGCCTATCAGGGAAAGTTAGCCGTGCAGCAGGACGGCGCCGAATGTATTTTGCTGGGGTGCGCTGGTTTCGTGGACTTTGTTGAGGACCTGTCCGCCCAGCTGGGCGTTCCCGTGTTGGATGGGGTAATGCCAGCAGTTAAATTTGCGGAAGCCATGGTAGATATGGGGCTGCGTACCAGCAAGGTGTCTACTTGGGGCTTCCCAGAGCAGAAGAATATCGTGGGCTTTCCCATGTTTACCAAGCAAGAATTGATGTTTTAGGAGATGACAGTATGCGTACCTTGATCAAAGGAGGCACAATTGTAACTGCAGAACAAGAGTATGTGGGGGATATCCTGGTGGAGGGCGATGTGATCCGCGCAATGGGGACACATTTGGACGAAGCTGCAGATCTTGTGATAGACGCCAAAGGTAAATATGTGTTTCCGGGAGGCGTAGACCAGCACACTCACTTTTCTGCCCTGTGTAATGTCGGCAACCGTGACACCGCCGGATATGAGACGACCGACTCTGCTATTGTAGGCGGCACGACCACCATTGTGGACTTTGCTCCGCAGGATCCAGATCGCGGACTGCTGGATTCCATTGATTATCGAATCAATGTGCGGGCGAAGGATAAGTCTTGTGTGGATTTTGCACTGCATTCCATGGTAACATATATTATGGACAGTATCTTTGATGAGATCGAAGAATTTCCTCGGAGAGGCATTTCCAGCATCAAGATTTTTATGGCCTACAACGGCTCTCCGCTTCATGTAGATGACGGTACTTTCTTCCGTATTCTGGAGAAGAGTCGACAGGTTGGCGCTACGGTATTTGTGCACGCAGAGAATGGAGAGATCCTGAATTTCCTCCGCAACGAGTGTGTAAAGAAGGGCCAACTGACGCCGCATTACCATTATGTTTCCCGTCCGCCTTTTACTGAGGCGGAGGCGGTGCGCCGGGCTATTTATCTGGCTGGTCAGACCGATACGCCTCTTTATATTGCTCATATGACCTGTCGGGAGGCCATTGCTGAATTACAAAAGGCCAAGGGAACTGGCCAGCGGGTTTCCGGCGAGACTTGCACTCACTATCTGACCACCACTAAGGAAGTTCTGGATAATCCGGATTTCAATGAAGCGGCTAAGTTCGTTTGCTCCCCCGCTTTGCGGGATCGTGAGGACTGCGAGGCTCTTTGGCAGGCATTATCCGACGGACTGCTGACGGCGGTCTCATCCGACCACTGCGGTATAGATGTGGCAGAGCTCAAGCAGGCCGGCAGGAATGATTTTACTCAGATTCCAAACGGTTCCCCCGGTGCCGGCGATCGACTGCATATGGTGTGGACCGAAGGTGTATGCACGGGAAAGCTGACCCGCCAGAAATTTGTAGATGTTATTGCCACTCAGCCGGCAAAAATCAACGGTATCTATCCGAGAAAGGGAACGCTGGCGGTAGGTTCTGACGCAGATGTTGTCATTTTCGATCCCAATTATGAGGGGACAGTTCATCTGGCAGATAACCCTAACGGCGTGGACTACAACCTCTATGAGGGCCGTCGTCAGTCTGGTCGGGTGGAGACGGTTCTGCTGCGAGGCCAGATTGTAGTGGAGAACGCCAAGTTCGTGGGCCGCTACGGCCAGGGAAAGTTCATCCCTGCAAATATGTACGCATCCGGTTACGAAAACCGAAATTAACCAAGTGTGATCCGTAGTTACTCGCGCTGCCAAAAGCGGAGATGTTGGGAGCGGTGGGAGGCTGGAAACAGGAGTGAGCAAAACTTTTGATCTGTTAAATCCTAAATATACGGTATATCGTATGATCAGTCTCGTTCAAAGCTGATATGCCGTGTCTTGATTTTGCAAGACTTACGTTTTGCGCATCCCTGGACCGAGGAAGTGAGGAGGTGTGATTTGCAGATTCGGATAGGGCCTGTAGTTGCGGAAGCAGAGATTCCATGAAAAAAACCACAGATAATTTATAACAGGAGGCTTGTTATATGGATACTACATATGGAGTGTTGTGTCTCATTCCCCCCATCGTGGCAATCGGATTGGCCCTGTGGACCAAACAGACGATTTTCTCTTTATTCATCGCGGTTTGGTTGGGGTCCACAATGATGAACGGCTTTAACCCTTTGGTTGGTTTTGTCAAAATTATCTCGGACTATATGATCCCCTCTCTCAGCGGAAATGCATCTTTGATTATTTTGGTTACACTCTCCGGCGGTATGATCGCCATGCTCCGTACCACTGGTGCTGCAGAGGCCTTTGCTACCAGGGTGACAAAGGTTATCAATACTGCCAAGAAGGGGCAGATCGTTACTTGCCTAAGCGCCTTCATTTTCAGCTATACGGAGCCCTGCCTCATGCTTGGTACTATCATGCGGCCCGTTACTGACATGGTGCGCATCTCTCGGGCAAAATTGGCTTATATCTTGGATTCCATGGGATGCAATTTAGCTGCGCTTTCTCCCATTAGCAGCTATGGTCCCTTTATCACGGGACTGATTGCCGCAGAGCTGTTGGCAAGCGGCGTTGAGGGCAACGCATGGGGCATCTGGCTGAATATGCTTCCGTTCAATCTGTATGGCGTATTTGCCATGGTTTCTGTTTTGGTCGTTGCTGCTTTCGGCTTGAACTTTGGCCCTATGTACAAGGAAGAAAAGCGGGCCAGAGAGACCGGAAAGCTGCTGGACGACGGGGTTCAGCCCTTGGTTCCAGAGGTGAAAAATGAACTGCCCGCAGATTATAAGCTTACTATGTGGAACTTTATTATCCCTATTGTTTGCCTGTTTGGTTCTCTCTTTGCCACCATTTTCTGGTCCGGCGATCTGGTTAACAACGGGTTGGTGGGATGCTTCCGCAATGCCAACATTACACTTGCTATTTGCATCGCCTTTATGGGTGGCGCGATGGGTGCGGGCATCATGGGTGTAAGCACCAAGCTCTTCAGCGTGACCAAGGCGTTCGATACCTTTGTCAACGGTATGGCCGAACTGATCTCGGTTCCCTTTATTCTGGTGTGCGCATGGTCCTTGGGCTCTATCGTCAAAGGTATGGGGACCAGCGAGTTTCTGATCCATATTGTGGAGCATTACCTGACTCCCGGCATGGTTCCGGCTTTGGTATTCCTGTTTGGCGCACTCATTTCGTTTTCGACCGGTTCCTCTTGGGGCGTGTGGTCTATTATGATGCCCATTGCTTTCCCGATGGCCGTCGCCTTTGATATTTCCATTCCGTTTGTTGTTGGCGCCGTGATTGGCGGTGGCCTGTTCGGCGACCAGTGCTCCCCCATCTCCGATACGACTGTGCTCTCTTCTACCGGTGCTTCCTGCAACCATATCGTCCATGTTATGACGCAGATCCCCTATGGAATTACGGTTGGTATTTCGGCTTTCGTGGGATTCCTTTTTGGCGGACTGACCGGACAGTATGTCTTGAGTATTGCGGTTACTGCTGCTATTCTGACAGTGAGCCTGATTACTCTGACTCAGCTTACCAAACGGCGTTACCCTGAGAAGGTACACTAACTGCTTTGCCGTTGGAATAGGAGACATTTATGAAAAAGATTGATACCATTGTGGTGGCCCCGCATTTCTATACGATGGAGGGAGCCGGCGTGGGCTATCATAGTGATGCCGCTATGGCTGTAGACGGAGGCAAAATCTTGAAGGTGGGCAACCGGCCTGAGATTTTAGCGGAATATACAGCTGAGGAAATGATTACCTTGGATCATCATATGGTGCTGCCTGGTTTTATCGACGGCCATATGCATACTGCGTGCAATATTATGCGCGGATTGGCCCAAGACACCAACAGTTGGATGATGTTCGGCCTCCAGCCCTTTGACAACGCGGTTAATGACGAGGAGCGGGATGTGGGCAGCCGAGTGGCCATCCTGGAGGCCATCCGGGCAGGCACTACCACACTGGGCGACTATGAATCCAAAATGGAAAATGTGTGTGCTTTCATCGATAAGGTGGGCGCCCGAGGGAATATTGCACAGACGATTCGAGCGGCTAAACGACGGGTTTATCAACTGGGCGAACTCTATGAGTTTGATGATGCCATGGGAGAGGAAAGCCTGAATCGAAACATTGATCTGTATAATAAATGGAACAACAAGGCAGGGGGACGGATTAAGATCCTGTTTGGCCCGCAAGGCGCTGACTTTGTCAGCCCGGAGATGCTGTTGCGTATCCAAAAGGCGGTCAAGGAGCGGGGTACCAAAATCCATATGCATGTGCAGCAAGGAGATCGAGAGACCTATCAGATCGTCCAGCGCTATGGCAAGCGTCCTACAGCTTTTCTGGATGAGTTGGGCTATCTGGATGAATCTCTTATTGCAGTCCATCTTACTGACTGCACAGATGAGGAAGCTGCCCTTATTGCCAAACGAGGTGCCACAATGATCGTTAATCCGGGTTCGATCGGCATCATTGATGGCATTGTCTGCCCAAGTGTTGTTTTCCAGCAGGCGGGCGGTGTGGTGGCCTTGGGTTCCGATCAGGCTCCGGGCAACAACTGCCATAACATCATCAATGAGATGAAGAATGTTTGCCTCTTCAACAAGATCAAGTATCAGAATCCGGAAGTTATGCCCGCCTGGAAAGCCCTGCGTATGGCCACCATTGAGGGTGCCCAAGCGATTGGCTTGGGCGATACCGTAGGCTCTCTTGAGCCTGGAAAATGCGCGGACTATATTGCTATAGATCTCAGTTGTCCCTCCATGTTACCGGTGTACACCTACCCAATGCGCAACATGGTACCTAATCTGGTTTACAGTGCCAGGGGATCCGAGGTTTCGCTGGTTGCAGTGGACGGCAAGGTCATAATGCGAGACGGCGCGTTTACCTATGTAGATGAAAAAGAGTACTTGAATGAGATATCTAAGTACCCAGATGACATCGGTCGGCGTGCAGCAGATGAGTTCTTCTCCATTGATGGGACCAATGCTCATTTTATGCGTGAGGATAAGCTGTAAGTGCCTGCTTTGGGGCCTGAGGAAGATCTCCTCAGGCCCTTTTTATCAAGGTGGAAAGCTGTATGGCGGTCGGATATTGCGCGGTTGAATGGTCGTAACAATTTTGCGCATAAATCTTGACGGGACCACGGGGATATCACCGCGGCGATAGAAGAAATGAAGAAAACCGCTTCCTACAAATAGCAGGAAGCGGTTTTAACTTATGATGACAGCGGATTTGTGATTTAAGTACTGCGTGCGATTTTGGGAAAATCCGGTGACGATTGTGATATGATTCTATGAAAAATGCTGACTACACTGAATTGAAAAAATCTGAAAAATTCACTCCGGCGCTCTATCATGAGAAAGATGGAATCTGGGAAGGAGGCAGTACAAGCCAGTTTTCACCGGTAATGACATTTAAACTTTGGGAAAAGTTTTCTGATAGTTGTCTGGAGGTATCTGAAAGCATGGAAGTTAATGGAAAGAAAACTTTTGGATATGATGAACCAATTATCTATAAGCGAGTATAATCCAAGAATGAAATATTGCGATAACTTCCAGTTTGCCGTACTTGATCCCAACAGGGCTTGAGGCGGGCACGCCCCGACAGGAAGCTGTCCCAAAGAGACAGAAATTTTCAAGAATTGAAAATTTGCGGCCACGGGACGATTCGCGCTCTTGTGAACAATAGAAAAACCAGAACTGCATGGCTGATTCAGGGAACGGTTCTGGTTTTTCTTGACGGGCGAAGGCCTTTCTGATAGGGTAAAGGCAAACTGGAGAACTGGCGCCCGACGCACTGCGTGTCGGGCGCGGGGAGGGAAAAGCGTGGAAGAAAATCTGTTTCGTTCCATCCCGCGGGTGGACGAGCTGCTCGGTCGGGACGAGCTCAAGGTGTCGGCGCTGCCGCCGGTGCTGCTGCGCGAGAGCGTGCGCGAGGAGCTGGACGCGCTGCGAGACGAAGTGCGCGGCGGCCTTTCTGCGCTGCCGGAGACAGGCATACTCTGCGCGCGCATTCTGGCACGTGCAGAGGAAAAGCAGCTGCCGACGCTGCGCTCGGTCATCAATGCGACCGGCGTGACGCTGCACACGAACCTTGGCCGCGCCTGCCTGAGCGAGCGCGCGGCGAACGCCGCGGCAGAGGCGGCGAGAGATTATTCGACGCTTGAATACGATGTGGAAAACGGCTGCCGCGGCTCGCGCTATCAGCACGTGGAGGCGCTTTTGTGCCGCCTGACGGGCGCGGAGGCGGCGATGGCCGTGAACAACAACGCCGCGGCGGTGCTGCTCATCCTGTCCGCGCTCGCGGGCGGGGGAGAGGTCATCGCCTCGCGCGGCGAGCTCGTCGAGATCGGCGGCTCGTTCCGCATTCCGGAGATCGTGACGCAGTGCGGCTGCACGCTGTGCGAGGTCGGCGCGACGAACAAGACGCACCGGCGCGACTATGAAGCCGCCATCGGCGAGCAGACGAGAGCGCTTTTGAAGGTGCATACAAGCAACTACCGCATCGTGGGCTTTACCGAATCCGTACCGCGGGAGGAGCTGGCGGAGATCGCGCGTGGGCACGGCCTGCCGCTCATTGAGGACCTCGGCAGCGGGGCAATCGTCGACCTCGAACCGTTTGGCATCCACGGCGAACCGACGGTGCAGAGAAGTCTGCGCGCGGGCGTGGATGTTGCATCGTTTTCCGGCGACAAGCTGCTCGGCGGGCCACAGGCGGGGCTGATCGTCGGCAAAAGGGAGTACATCGAACGGATCAAAAAGCACCCGCTTGCGCGGGCGCTGCGGCTCGACAAGATGACGCTTGCCGCGCTGCACGCGACGCTCAGCGCCTATCTGGATGCCGAGATCGCCGTGCGAGAGATCCCGACGCTCGCGATGCTGTCGGCGAGCGAGGATGAGCTGCACGCCAAGGCGCTGCGGCTGCAAAAGGCGCTCGCGGACACGGGCGTTTCCTCGCAGCTCGTGCGGACGGGCGATGCCGTCGGCGGCGGCAGCGCTCCGGCGCAGGAGCTTTCCGGCTGGGCCGTCGCGATCGAGCCGGGGAGGCTCAGCGTGGATGAACTGGAAGAGAAGCTGCGCCTTCGCGCCAAGCCCATCGTCGCGCGTATCCACCGCGGGCAGTATTTGCTGTGCGTGCGCACGATTCGAGAGGAAGACTTTGCCGAGATCGCCGCGGCGGCTGCGGAGGCCATCCGATGAAGCATGTTATCATCGGCATGGCGGGTCATGTCGACCACGGCAAGACCGAGCTCGTCAAGGCGCTCACGGGCGTGGACACCGACCGGCTGGCCGAGGAGAAAAAGCGCGGCATCACGATCGACCTCGGCTTTGCGCGCCTCGACTTTCCGGACGGGAGCTGTGCGAGCATCGTCGATGTGCCGGGGCACGAGAGGTTCATCAAGAACATGCTCGCCGGCGCGGGCGGTGTCGACCTTGCGATGCTTGTCGTGGCGGCGGACGAGGGCTTCATGCCGCAGACAGTCGAGCATCTGGACATCCTGCAGCTGCTCGGTGTGAAGGACGGACTCATCGTGCTGACAAAGACCGACTTAGTCGACGAGGACTGGCTGAACATGCTCGAAGAGGACGTCAAAAGTCGCGTCAAGGGCACGTTTTTAGAGGATAGCCCCATTTTGCGCACGTCCGTTCGCACGGGCGAAGGCATTGAGACCCTGCGCGAAGCGCTCCACGTTCTGACGCTGCACGCGGAGGAAAAGAGCGCGCGCACGCCGTTCCGCCTGCCCATCGACCGCGTGTTTTCCGTCGACGGCTTCGGCACGATCGTCACCGGCACGCTCATCGACGGGCACATCGCCGTCGGCGACGAGGCGCAGCTCATGCCGCTCGGGAATAAGTGCCGCGTGCGCAATTTGCAGGTGCACGGGCGCGACGTGTCGGCGGTGTACGCCGGACAGCGCGCGGCGGTCAACTTAGCGGGCATCAAAAAAGAGAGCATCAGCCGCGGCGATGTGCTGTGCAGGACGGATTCGATGCAGCCGTCGCTGATGCTGGACGTGAAACTGCAAAATCTGCCGGATTCTAAGCGGATCATCGAGAGCGGCTCGCGCCTGCACCTCTACCACGGCGCGGCGGTGCGCCTTGCAAAGGCGGTGCTGCTGGACCGCGACGCGCTGCGTCCGGGCGAGAGCTGCTATGCCCAGCTGCGGCTGAGCGAAGCGCTCGCCGCGCGGCAGGGCGACCGCTTTGTGGTGCGCTTTTATTCGCCGCTCGAGACTGTCGGCGGCGGGATGATCCTGGACGAGCATCCGTACCGGCACAAGCGAAACGACGCGCGCGTGATCGCCTCGCTCGCCGTGCGCGAGAGCGGATCGGACGAGGCAAAGCTCGTGCAGGCCGTCGGCGAGCGCGGCGCGGATGGCATGACGCTTGCGGACCTTGCCGCGTGCTTCGATGAACCGGAAGAAAAACTGGTGGAAATGCTCGCCGTGCTCTGTGCGCGGGGAAAGCTCGTCGAGATCGCGCCGTCGCGCTATCTTACATCGTCGACGCTGGACAGGCTGTGGACAGACTGTGAGACGATGCTGACAAAGTACCACCGCGAGCATCCGCTGCACGCGGGCATGCGCCTCGCCGAGGCGCGGCAGCGGCTTCTGCGCGGCAAAGCACGGGAAAATGCGGACGCGATCCTCGCCTGCTTTGCGCGCGAGGGAAAACTCACGCTGACGGCGGAGCACTGCGCGCTTGCGGACTTTTCCGTGCATCTGACCAAGCGGCAGAGCGCCATCCGGGAAGAGCTGCTGCGCACCTGCCGCGCGGCGGGAATTCTTGGCAAAAAGCAGGACGCGCTCTGTGCGCTGTTCGACAAAAAAGACCGCGTGGAGTGCGCGCGCGTGCTTGAGAGTCTTTTATCTACCGGAGAGCTTGTGCTGCTCACGCCAGAGCTCTGCGTCGACAAAAGCGTTCTGGACGCGGTCGGCGCGCGTGCGAGAGCGTGGTTCGAAACGCACGACACGCTCACGCTGGGAGAATTCCGCGACGCGCTCGGCACCTCGCGCGACCACGCGCTGCTGGTGCTGGAGTATTACGACCGGCGAGGGATTCTTCGCCGCGAGGGCGATGTCCGCAGGCCGGGCGCGCAGTTTGGCGAGATAGAAAAATGAGGCGGCTTTTGTCGCCTCTCACATGGGAGTAGATGGGTGCTGGTGTGCCCCCCGGTCTTCAAAACCGGTGAGAGGGGTGAAGAGCCTCTCGGGTGAGTTCGATCCTCACATGCTCCCGCCAGAGCCTCGCGGCCGTGTGCCGCGGGGCTTTTTGAAAAATGTGGATTTCCCTCTTGACAGAATGGGGGGAAGCTCATATAATACTACTGTTCGCGGCGTGAGCCGCACAATTTCATATCCGGGTGTAGCGCAGTTGGTAGCGCGCATGGTTCGGGACCATGAGGCCGTGAGTTCGAATCTCGCCACTCGGACCAGCTAAAAGCCTTGAAAACGTAAGTTTTCAAGGCTTTTTTGCAACTTTTAAGAGCAAAACGCGTGGTGCGCAAATGTGTAAAAACTCCAAAAGCGCACAAAAAAGCGCACAACAGCGAAAATCGCGCGTGAAAGTCATTGATACGTCGGAAATGAAAGGGGGCGTTTCAATGGCGAACATTCGAGAAAACAAGAAAAACGGCAAGATTATTTCTTTCCGCTTTATCGTCTGCTTAGAGCGTGATGTGCGCGGCAAGCAAATCAGAAAATACACAACTTGGACAGCGCCCGCCGACTTGACGCCCGCAAAGGCAAGAAAAGCGGCGGAACGCGCGGCGGATGCGTGGGAAGAGGAAGTTAAAGCAGAGTACCAGAAGCAAAAGAAACTCGGCAGCGCGTACCGTTTACCACCTGATAAGCGGCGGGATGATTTTGTGTCGTTTGTGAATGACACGTGGTTCGTTTTGCAGATACGCGGAGAAAACGACAAGCCGAACACCATAGCGTTTTACAAGAACATGACGCGCATGATAAACGAGTATTTCAAAGGCGCTGTTTTGCAGGAAATCAGTCCTATTGATATTCAAAAGTATCTTGCCTATCTCCGCACAGAGTACAAAGGCAAGCAGGGCAAGCCGCTTTCCGCTAAAACGCTGCGCCATCAATACGGAACACTTAATTTGATATTTGGCTACGCCGAACAGCAAGAAATGATAGCGCAAAATCCGATGCGAAAGGTCAGCGCGCCCAAGAAAGAGAAAAGGCCCGTCGATGCCATGACAAAGGAACAGGCGGCGCGCTTTTTCAAGCTGCTGCCCGATTGTCCGCTCGATTTTCATTGTATGCTTCAACTGCTGCTAACAACAGGCATACGGCGGGGTGAGTGCGTGGGGCTGAAATGGAGCGACATCAACGAGCGCGAAAGCACAATCAGGATTGAACGGAGTATTGCTTGCACACCGGAAAGCGGCGTAGTAATCAGCACACCAAAGACCGTGAACAGCATCCGCACAATTCCGGTCATGCCAAGCACATTGACGCTGCTCCAACAGTACAAAAGGCAGATGCAAGCGGAGCATCCGAACACCATTTTGAAGAACGCTTTTCTTTTCCCAAACAAGGAAGATATTTTCCTGCCCCGTGACCCGAACTCGGTGACAAGGCGCGTCAAGCGGTTTATGAAGAACAACGACTTTCCCGACCTCTCGCCGCACGATCTGCGGCACTCCTGCGCAACGCTGCTGCTTTCCCAAGGTGCGGACATTAAAAGTGTGCAGGAGATTTTAGGCCATGCAGACGCAAGCACGACACTGAACTTCTATGTGAAGTCCGACTTGCAGCAGATGAAGTCTGCAACAGAAAAGTACGCCGCCGCGTTCAACCTGTAACGCTCCAACAGCAGGACAAAAAGAAAGGGCAACAGCTTCAAATGCTGCTGCCCTTTTTCAATAGGTCAGGTAATGTAATTGTGAGTGCGGCGGGATTGGTGGTGAACTGTCGCCAGTTTTCCGTCTTTGGAATCTGATAATTGAGCGGCGGGAGATGGCGGCGGATGAACTCGCCCTCTTTTTCTCCTATCTCTTCTTCAATCGCGGCGGGCGTCGTGCTGTGAGCGGCGTACAGAACGCAAAAGCGGATGCGGTGACCGCGCCGCGATGCTTGCGCCAGTATTTCATATTTGTGTGCTTTTGGACGGGAAAGCTATGCGTAGTGCTGCGCCATGCGCGCGAGCATATTGACGCTCTTTCCGATGTAGACAGTCTTTCCGTCCAACAGGATAGCATAAATGCCCGCACGCTCAAATTGTGGCGCTAATCCTTTGCGCTTTAAGGATTGATAAATCCGCTGCTCAAAAAACGAAAGGTTCATTTTTGCTGTGTCCCTGCGGTAGGTCGTAGGGTGGGTATTCAATACCAAGGTCATAATACAGCAGCGCCCAAAGGTTATACGCTTCTTCCATCACAACACCGTAGTCTTGGGAACGCTCTGCAACTGCCTAACTGAACATAATGCGGAAACAGTCGACCATTTCTTCAATGGTCATTTTCTTACTCTTGGACATGTTTTTCTCCTTAAAAATAAAATTTGGATGGCGTTGGAGAAACTTGTTTCTCCACGCCCTTATTTTTTATATTTGTATTATTTATATTTATTTCTATATCCTCAGGCGTTCCATTCTGAACGGCTTGCGTTTGCTTCTGGACGGCTGCCGTAAAGTCAAGGCCGACAGGCGTATTCTCATTGTGTAAACGCGTCTCCCGCTGCGGCGTTTCATAGAAATCATAAGTATTGCCGCTGCCGCGCTGAACAAGATAACCTTTGTCAACGAGCTTCAAAAACTGGTCGCGGTAGGTGGATGCCGCCATTCCAACCGCCTGACGGATGGCGGCGGGAGACAACGCTAACACGTAGCCGTTTGCGTTGGATGCGAAATAGAGGTAGAGCATGAGCGCGTGTGCGCCGAGATCGCGTGCCGCCGCTTGCCAATGCTCATTTTTGATGCCGAGGAAGTCGGACGAGGCGTGTTCGCGGTGAATGGCGACAACTCTTTGATTGGGTACGGTATTCGGCACGGCGTTACTCTCCTAAACGGTCAAGGGCGCTCTTTAGACCGTCAATTTGCTTGATGGCGTCGCCTGTTTCGAATTGGACAGATAGGGCTTTCAGCACGTTATCCGTGACGCGCTGCTCCATGGTGTTCTCATGCTCAATAACCGCTCTGACAAAGTCATTCGCACGGCGCTGCAACTGAAATTTTGTGTCGCTGCTGGGAGTGTCTACATAAATCGTTAGCGCACGAAGAAAAGAATTTGCGCTTACTTCAAGGCTGCTCATAAGTCAGCTCCTTTCGTTTAATTTTTATTAGAAAGTTGAGATTTCTCTCACTTTCTATATATATTATATATTATTTTTTATAAAAAGTCTAAAAAGGACGGATAATGCAAGCGAAAGAATCGTTTTGCGCGGCGGCGGGGGCGTATTTCAGGAAAAAACAGGCGGAAACGCGGTGAATCTGACAAATCCGCACTGTGTCGACACGAAATCACGCAGAATTTCACCGTTTCCGCTGCTGTTCTGCTGGATTTTGATGAAATCTAATAAAAAGCGCTTGAATTTTCTGCATTCTCAGCGAAAATCCAAGCGTTTTTGCTTGTTTACGGTCATTTCTTCATAAATCACACGTGATTCGAAGAAAATCAAAAATATTTTTCAAATACTATGCTGCCAGTTAATTGTTTTCGACTCTTTCACGCCGTATCCTATAAATATCACATAAAAAAGGAGAGAAAATCATGCGCATTATTTTAGACACAAACAAAGGCAGAATCATTGTCCCGAAATCTTTCTTTACAGAACTCGGCAAGATGAACAAGATTCTTGAAGAGGGCGGTTCTACAAAGAAGTGGACGCCAGAGGAGTATGTAAAGGAACAGTTTGAAAAGGCGATAAAAGAAGATATCCTGCGTCCGGATGATATGGTCAAATAATAATGGCGACAAAGGGTACACGCGTCACACCGCAGGAGAAAGAAAAGATGTGGCGGCTTTATCATGACGGTTTCAGCTTCAAAAAGATTGCAGAGAAATTGAGACGAAGCCCTGACACAGTTTCTCGTTATGTGCATGAGTATGAAGCCGCCGTCAGCGCGGCGGGATATGTGTTGAACAGCCGAGCTAAATAACAAAGAAAGTGAGTAGAGTAATGGCCATAATTCAGTGTAAATACTGTGGGAAAAATGTTAGTGACAAAGCTAAGAGCTGTCCTCATTGCGGAGGAATATTGATTGAAGACAATTCTGAGGCAGATCAGGATCAATCTGTAGTGCCCCTATTGTGTGAAGAATGCAACGCTGAGATTCCACAAGGGGCGACGACCTGCCCTAATTGCGGATGCCCTGTTCCTGAAAAGACCATTGAAGAGGCTGCACAGAAAGTTGAAGTAACCGCAGTTAAACTTCAAATGAAAAAGAGTACAAAAAAGTATGTGGGTATTGCAATTATTGCGGTTATTGTAGTAGCAATTGGGGGAATTATCGCAACGAATTCACACAAGAAAAATCTTGAGACGAGGTATGCAGAAAATATGGACCAGGCCTCTTATACTATGCTGATGGGGGCCTCTGACGCAGAAGATGCAGCAAACCTCATTAACAAGGTTTGGAGAAATGCTATTTACGAAGATACAGATAGTGAAACCGACAAATATACCCGCCCAAATGGTTGGTGGGTCAGTGATTTTAATGATGCCCTGAGAAATTTATTCGCAGATTCAACATTCTGTTCACAAATTGCGGATATTGAAGAAAACCAAGAAAGTGTTGCGGAGTTAATGAAACAACTGAAAAATCCACCGGCAGGATACGAAGAAGCTTATGAAGCGCTGAAAGAATACTACAGTGCTTATTTAGAACTAACAAACATGGCAACAAATCCGTCGGGAAGCTTACAGAGTTATTCAAGTAACTTTAATGAAGCTGATAGTAATGCCTTGAATTGTTATAATGCTATGCGTTTGTATATTGGAGACTAACTCAAAATGTAATCTTAAATTTCTAAACATTATAAAGGCCTCATTTGAAACCTAAAAAAACACTTATGAAAGATGGTAATTACCATGAAGAAAAGATTGATCAGTTTTATTTTGACTGTCGTAATGCTATTTGCAATCGTTCCGACCGCATTTGCTGCAAGTGATAAAGCTGTTGCGGCGGCAAATGCATTGCACGAATTAGGACTGTTTAATGGGACGGGTACAGATGCAAATGGAAATCCTGTCTATGATCTTGACCGAGCTCCTTCGCGTCACGAGGCGGTAACCATGCTTGTCCGTCTTTTAGGTAAAGAAACCGAAGCACAGAACGGAACATGGAACACACCATTTTCTGATGTTGCCGAATGGGCAAAGCCATATGTCGGCTACGCTTATACAAATGGACTGACGGCAGGTACAAGCGCAACAACATTCGGAGGCAACGGAACTGTAACGGCGGCACAATATATTACATTTGTTCTCCGCGCGTTAGGATATGAAAGCGGCGTGGACTTTCAATGGGATAAGTCGTGGGAATTGTCAGACTCCATTGGCTTGACAAATGGTGAATATAACGCAAACACCAGCAAATTTACCCGTGGTGATGTCGCGATTATCTCAAATAATGCGCTACAACTTCCGCTTAAAGGAAGCGATGTTCTTCTGTGTGATACGATAAATACATCGGATACATCTGCTTTATCAGCCGATAAGATTACCGGTACATGGTACAATACAGATCTCCCTAATGTACAGGCTTCCTATAACAATGGCGTTTATACGGAAGCACACCGCGGCGGCGATGGCAGTCCTATGCTTTATCGTGAAGGAACTTATGTGCTCGATGGCAATAAGCTCAGCGTTCATATCAACTCTGGCCTTTGTGAAATCAGCGGTAATAGGATTATCGAAGCAGCTCAAACTGACTGGGCCTATGAATTAGTGTCTATTGACAACAATTCGATTGTTTTTCCCTATGGCTTCGGAGAAGAAACAACGACAACTTTTTTGCGGGCCGAAGATGATAGTTTTATTACGGGAGTTAAGACTGAACTGCAAACATTAGCAGATAAAGACGGGATCACAAAAATAGACGAAGCCCCTCATAGCACACCGTCTCAAACACCTCAGACAGTTAATTCTGCAGATTATGCTTATCTCGCAGGGACGGACTTCCGGAGTATTCGTCGAAACTATTCTACCGCAACTGCCCAATGCGCCTACGTATATGCCTATAATAACATTGACGGCGACCTTTGCGTTATGACCTGTGTGCAGTATAAGATTATCTCAAATTATAACCAGTTTACCCTGCACAATATGACCACTGGCAGTACAATTAAAAACCCTGACAGCTATTATCAAAAGCTGGCAGATCGCAGTGCCGGGATGACGAGAATTCACTATATGGATCTAAGCAGCGAAGTGTTAAAATATCAGGTCAAAATGCTTGAAGCCACACGGAGTTGCCTTTCTGGCGGTGCAAACACGTGGAACGGAGTATATGTTACTGCAGCAGAATTGAACCAATAATTGTATCCATAGTCAAAAGGAGCGGGACGCGTTGTCCTGCTCCTTTTCCTTTGACGCACAAAAAGCGCACAGACTTCAAAAATCTGTGTGCTTTTTTCTATTGGAACGCTCAAATAATCATTGCGCCCGCGGCGGGAGAGTGGTATAATGAAAGTACAAAAAACATAGATGTATCAAGGCTTTCGGCGTATTTGCTTGAGAGTTTTAAGTTGCCCTTGTGCCGCTGCTGCGGCACATCGCGGGATGGTTCGGGACCATGAGGCCGTGAGTTCGAATCTCGCCACTCGGACCAACGAAAAAGCCTGTAACTGCAATGGTTACAGGCTCTTTTCTTGCACTTTTGCAGGGCGTTTTCCCTTTAGTTTTCCCTTTACAGGTCAAAAAAGGTGTCTGACGGCTCAACCGCCAGACACTTTTTCAATGAACTTTTCCATGTGGTCGGCGCTGCTCTTTTTCATCTCCTCGGTCACATGTCCATAGACATCCAGCGTAAAAGAAGATGTCGCATGTCCAAGGTTCCCTTGCACCGTCTTGATATCGTCACCGGCATGGATTGCGGCAACTGCGTAGCTGTGGCGAAGATCATGGAAGCGAGCCTCGGGCATACCGATCGATGCGACAATGCGCTTGTAGCTGTGATACTCATTGTGCGGTGAAACATGACGGCCCAGCTCGTCCGTAAAGACAAAGCCGCTGTTTTCCCACGCACTGCCCGCACGGATCCGTTCTGCGCTTTGCTGCGCCTTATGCTTTTTCAGCAGTGAGACGATAAAAGGTGCAGCAGTGATGCTGCGGCCTTTTCCGTTCTTAGACGAAATAAGCCGATACTTCCCCGGCTGTCCGGGGATGTTTTGCAGTTGCTTGTTAATGAGAATCGTGCCTTTTTCCAGATCGACACAATCCCATTGTAAGCCGCAGACCTCGCCGCGCCGCATTCCGGTAAACAGCGTCAGTAAATAAAGTGTTTCATAGCGTGAACCCTCTACCGCTTTCATAAAAGCCGTGATTGCCTCACTGTCCAGTGGCTTGATCTCCTTACGCTCCACACGAGGCAGCTTGCAGGCATCGGCAGGATTGAAGCGCAGATAACCGACTGCCACCGCCTGCTGCAGCGCCTTGTGCAGCACACCATTCACGCACTTGACGGTCTTTGCGGACAGTCCCGCCTTGTCGCCGTGCGGCTTTTGCAGGTCGTTATAAAAACTTTGAATTTCATGAGTGTTCAGCGCTTCCAGCTTGATCGCGCCGAGCGCAGGCTTGATATGGTTGTTGACATGCTGTGTGTAATTCAGCACCGTCATCGGCTTCACGCCGCCCAAATACTCCGTGAGCCAAACATCGAGCCACTCACCCACGGTCATTTTCAGCGGCTCCTTGTAAGTCCCGCTGTTAAGCTCTACAGCCGCGGCCTGCATCTTTTCTCGCACCTCTTTTTGGGTTTTGCCTGAAAATGAGCGCTGGATCTGCCTGCCAGTGCCGGGATCATACCCCGTCGTGATGCGGGCCTCCCAGTAGGTGTATGCCGCTCCACTGCGTGTGACGGTCTTCTTTCTAATCGTGCCCGCACCCTGCGCGGCGCGTGAATTACTCTTTCTCGCCATTTTTTCCTCCTTTAAAACGCATAAGCCTGTTGATAAAATGAGAATGCGGGAGGGAACTCCTCCCGCATTCTCTTTAAGCTCTCAAAAACTCGGCAATCGCGTCCCGCGGGACGCGGATCGTCCTGCCAACGCGGACGCTCCGGAGCTTTCCACAGCGGACGATACTGTAGGCCGCCGTGCGGCCGATGCGAAGTGCCTCCCCAGCCTCGGCAACCGTGAGAACGAGCGGAAGCTCACCATCTTTGCAAGAAGGAACTTTATCCGGCATTGCGCTGCACTCCTTCCGCCCCCGTCTGCTCTCTGAGGAACAGGCAATAGACGCCGCTGTAGTTACTGAGATTATGTCTGCGATACACGTTCCCAGGGTAACGTTCCGCCAATGCTTTCTCTGCCCAGCGGCAGGCTTCCTCGTAATCCTCAAGTTCTACGAGCTCAGGGTTCGGGAAAAAGCGCTTCAGGCCGATTGCTTGATCCTTATTATGCAAAATTCCTGCGCCGGTATGGCTGATGATGACAACATAATTCTCCATTTTAGATATCCTCCTCGCATCTGTCCGCGGCGTTCAAAAGACTGCGGATCGAAATCATCTTGTTAATTTTGAACGGAATCATCCCAAAAATCGCGTTCGGGAAACGATCTGCAAGCATGGCACTTGCCCAGTCGCAGGCCACCTGGAAGTCATTGAAGCCTTTATAGCTGGGCCTACGGATGTACTGGCGCATCGCCTGTGCCCGATTCCAACTGCTCATGACAGCAGCGCCGTTTGCTCCAACGACAGTGTAATAGCGGTAATTATCCATCTGCATTCTCCTTCAACTTCAAGTTTTCAAAGCCCCAAACAGAATTGGCCTTCGGGGAAGTGCGGTCCTTGTCTTTACCGACAGGATAACCGGCGGATAAGGCAATCGAAAAGAGCAGCCCAGAGAACAATCTATCGTTGCAGAGATTGCCGAACCTTCTGACAAACGCTGCATACAGCGTCCCGGTAGGCGTCCACACGCCAGGGGCGATCTCACAATCCTCCCTCAGGAACTGCGCCACTTTGTCAGCGGTGCTTTCCCCGCCATCTTCGGTAACAGCGTTGATCGGGAAGTCGCCAGCGAAGCGGTAATTGCTCTTGACAAGACGGCGATAAGCGGCCAGCGCCTGAACGATGATCGCGTCACGCTCAGCGTCGAGCTTTTCTTCCAGCCGGAAATCACGCTCATCCGACGGAACCGTTCTTGCAAACGGGATAACGACAAGCCGGTCGTAGAATGCGGCATCCTTGTTCGGGAGCAGGACGACATGGTTGCTGCCGTAGAGAAATTTGGCGCTATTTTCAAACTGCAAATAATCGCCGAACTTTACGTCCCCCGAAATAGAATCCGCGCCGGTCAACTTTTTTTTAATACACTGACAGCGGTTCTGTCGAGCCGCTCGTCGGACAGATCTGCGTCTACGCAAAGCTTTTTTCCGTACAGGCTCGACGTCGCAAACCTACGGTCAAACTCGTTCACCGAAAGGGCAACAACGAGCTCGTCATCAAAGCAACGTTTCACGACGTTGACCAGAACAGACTTTCCGGAGTGCTTGCGGCCCTGGAGCAAGATGATCGCTTTTCCATGCTGATCGGGGACAAGGAGATAGCCAACGGCCTGCCAGATCCGTTCCTGTAGGACGGGATTGCCAAGCGTGACATCAGCTAAAAACCTCTTGAATTCAGGACAATCCGTCCGCTCGCCGCGGCTGAACGACGCCCGGAGATGTGTCGTGACCAAAATTGTCGGCGTCGGTACAAGCCTTTCCCAACGGTCGAGGTCAAGGATGCAGTCATCAAAAGCGACGCAGTTGCAATTGAAATTGGGCTGGATAAAAAGCTTCGGCTCTGTCTTCAAAATCTTGAAGATCTGGTCGACAAAATTTGCGCTGCCGCACTGTTCGACAGCAGGTCTGCAAACCTCCATAATGACCCGCTTTACGTCTTCACTGCTTTTCAGGGCATAGTACCCCTGCAGATATAGCAACCAACCTTTTCTGATACAAAACATAGGAATCGTCTGGATCAGATTTTGTGCCGCCTCATAGGGTGTCGTACTATTTCCGGAACCGACACGACCGCGAACAGCGTTTTGAACAGAACACGAGAGCACCGTTCCGTGGACAGGCTGTATCGCTTGGGCAGAACTGCCCGATGTTTTTACCAGAGCCACGCTCTGGGTGGTATTCGTCTGAACCGGCGCGGGCAAACGCTGGTTTACGTCGGCTTCTTTCTGAGCTTCAAGCTCCTCGACCGGGTACTCCGGGTCGAAAAGTTCAAATTCCCGTGCCCGGTCCCACGCATCGTCATCCCATGTCATTTTCCATTCGCACTCTTTATGCTCCATGTCCACTTCGTCGGGATCGGTGGAGCGAAGCGCGTCCTTGAAAGCCTGCTGGTTCCGCTCGTCCTGCATGTCCTGCCGCCAAAGGGCATCGAGATCAGGACTATCACATTTAAATTCCGCTGAAAACTCCTCCTTTTTATCAATTTAGAAACCGCAATTTTGTTTCTGTGCTGCGTACTCTCCTTTCGATATGCTGATCATAGCATTTGGGGGGACAAAACGTAGGAACAAAAAGTTCACAGCAAAAACGAAACCTCCGCCAATACTGGCGGAGGCTTCCTCATATTATGTCTCAGATGCCCGAGGCTTTTCCTTCCGGCTTGTGGATTCTTTCATCGCCTTTCGGAATTTGCTAAGCGGAAGTACCGAGCCTTCCTGAATTTTATCGGAATCAATGTATTGATAAATTTCAACGATGCGGCGGTAATACTTTTCATCATCGAGCTGAGAGGGTTTATACTCGCTGATCTTTTCCGCAATGGGGTGGGCATTGCGAATAAATGTGTATGCTTTGAAGAAGTCCTGATCCGTCCAGGACGGCATTTCCTTCGGCGGAAACATTGCGTTCATGCTGGCAATGCTGGCAGCAAGGAGACGACGGAACTCAACGAAGTGTTCGAATGAAACATCTGCGTTTTTTCCATCCTCGCCGGACAGTGACGAAATTGTATCTTCACAGAAGCGGATTTCCCAAGGAAGGTCGATCATCTTTGCGGAATCTTTGTCATCGACCACCAACGAGTATTCATATCGATTGCAAAGGACGAACATGCGAGCAAGAAAGTCATTCAGTTCTGTGCCATCGATTTGATGGTCAACGGTCCATTTCGCGAAGAGAGCGATAAGGTGGAAGCGATATGCCATCTCAAATTTGTGGATCTGCATGGTCGCGACAACATACTTTCTGGCTTTTTCCCCAGCTATTTCGATTGTCTTGTCGGTGGCTGTTTTGCTGTCATTTTTGCAGGCCTCTTCGTAGACCTTTTCAACGCCATCTCCCATTTCGCTGATTTTTCTGAAAATATCGTAATACGCCAGATAAGTCGATTTCAGGAAATCATACGGATTCTTGCTCTTGGTTGTGAGCATCATCAGCTCTTTCCGCCGCGCAAAAAGATCGAAAATTTCAAGCTGACGGCATTCTTCCGCCAGAGTTTTATACAGTTCCATAAACCGCAGATCAATGAAGCTATAAAAACGTCCCTTGCTTGTCATATCAGCGATAGCAGGTTCCTTTATACCTTCTTCTTTTGCTTGCTCCGTGCGCAGCTCACTCATGCTTTTGAAGACGCTTTCAGCTTTTCGCAGCGCTTTTATACCGGCCTCATCTTCATCAGTCGGAATACTCCCTTTAATACCTTTCAATTCACTTTTTAGGGTGTATGGGTAATAGTAAAAAGAGTGAACGGTCTGAGTCGCATTCTGATCATTTTCCAGCCATTCTTCCAAGAACACCAGAGCGGTAAGATTAACAATGGAATTTATATCAACTTTGTCTAATAACGGTATTTTAAGCTCTAATTCCTCACGAGCCTTAACCATTGCCAGTTTTGCAGATTGACCAATCCCGAGTTTAAAGAACAGATCCGTGGTACCGAATTTATTTGAACCCTGAAAAGTCTCATCCATAGCAAATTCCTCCATTGTTTTTATTGGACATAAGGGCTATATCCAATGTCAACTATAAGAGGTTTGCAGACAGATGTCAACGAACCAAAGCAAGGCTTTTTTGATTTGTTCCAATGTTCCAACGAAAAGTAAACTATATTTGCGCTTAATATCTATCCCTTTTCTCTTATTTTTCACTTTATAAAAATTATTGGAACATTGGAACAGAGAAGTATCTATAAAAAATAGAATCTCACCGTGAGGGGTGAGGATGAGCGCCGCAGCGCGAAGGAGAGGGGACGTGGCTCGAAGCCACGCAACGCGTTGGCTTTGGGCCTACGGAACGTCCCCTCGCCTTTTTCTCCGTATCAGAAAAGGCTCACTTCTTGCGTCCTTTCAGATAGTTCTTGCCGCCCCTTATCATCAAGTACACGTTTGCCGCCAGAACGCAGCCAGCGGCAAAATCATATAAGGGTGTTCCGATAACAGCAAAAAAGACAGGCATGAAATCACCGCTCTTTCCGAATTGAGGCGCAAATGCCCTCAGCTAAAAACAGGACGAAGAGCGTGAGCATCATTCCGGCCATTACGAAGTTTAGATTCAAGTCCATCCCCTCCTCAGCGTCTTTTGCCGCGTGTGCTGACCTTGCAGCTCGACTTGCCGCGGCCTTTGGCGTGGTGTACATGCACGGAACAATAGAGGTCTACACTACTGCCGCGTGCTTTATAATTTGACTTTGCTTTGATCTTTCCAGACATGGTTAATACACCCCTTCATATAATAGATTTTCGACATCGTCGATGGTGAAGCCCTGGTCTAACAATCGATCGACCATCTCACCTGTAAAGCCAAACGCCTTTGCGACCGACTTTAGAAGTGCGAGATGCTCCCCCTCAGAGTGAGGTGTTCTCGGATATAGCGACGTATCCCAATACCCCCACGACGAGCGATAGAATTTGGAGGCATCGAACGTGCCGCGGGTGATGCGACCCCTACTATCGATCTTCACAATATCTCCCATCTCGATATCAACCTTCTCTCCACGCCCAAGCCAGTTTCCGCAGCGAGCCAGCGCCTTGTTCAGAATCTCAGCGGTGGAGGCGTAGATGTAGACGCCGACTTTCGGGAAATGAACGATGTTGAGAGGATTATCTCCTTTAATGAGGTATAAATCATCCCGTTCAGACAGCACCGTAAACGAAAAAGATCCCTCGACTGCTTCTGCTGTGTATCGCAGGCTGGAAAAGTCGAGGGATTTTTGCTGCTCAATGAGCTGCACAGCGATAAAACTATCTGTCTGCACCTTTGTTCTCGGCAGGTGTTTTGTGCGGCGCAGCTCAAGGTCGTTCCAAATGGTGCCATTATGCGCCAGCGCAAAGGTTTTTCCCTTTACATGTCCGAAAAAGGGGTGGTTGTTAAAATTCTTCTTTGCACTGCCCTGTGTCGTCATCCGCGTGTGTCCCGAGACGACGTGAGCCTCCGCAGGAATCCGCAGATGCAGCCGATGCGCCGCCAGCGGACGCTTGTAGATTTGAAGCCCACGCGATGTGTTGTAGGCGATACCAGTGGCATCGGTGCCGCGCGCTTCTGCCGCGATAGAGAGCTTCCGAATCAAGCGATTTTTCTGGTTGACGCTCAGCGCGCCAGTGTAGTCAACGAAACCGAACAAACAGCACATCAAACTTCACCCTCGCTTTCAATCGGCTCATTGATGTAGAGCCTGCGCTCTTTCAGATACTGGAGCAGCTCAGGCTTCGTGCAGCCAAGCATGAAGCTGGACTAGGACATGGCTTTCAGATCATCATCCGTCAGGTAGATCGCGGCGTCGATGATGCAATCGAGCAGTTCAAGAGTTGCGATCAAGGTGTTGTACTTCAACGTACCGCGGAACATCCGAAACTCTACAGTGTCTGCGTTCGTCAGATTTACCGCCGTGTACCGACCGGCGTGGCGACCGCTTTTGGCGTGGTCGAGGATTTCCTTTGGCTGATCTTTATATCCGTACCTTGCGGCCCACTGGTTCAGCTGCCCTTGCGTGCGGCGGGAGAACTTGAGCAGCTCGTCCCAGAACTTTTCAACGAAGAACAGAACGCGTGCGATGGCTGCATCCTGTGAACTCTCGGTATTGCCAAACGCGGTGCGGTTGACGTGAACATGGAGCCCGCAGGTGCCCGCCTGATGACTGGTATACCCCAGTTTTTTTGCTTCTTCCACAATCCGCTCCCACGGCATGCCGTGCAGGTGGAAATCGAGGGTCATCGGGTGGGTGACGATCTCGAACCCCTCATCAAGGCTGCCGTCGTGCTTGCAGTAGGCCAGCGGCTGTTCAGCATTGGCGATGTGCAGAATCTCGGCAGCGTTGTCATTATCTTCACCGGCACCGTCGATCTCGAGTTCAACGCCGAAGAAGCGATTACCGTCGCCGTAGAAAATGGGTGTGGGTTTGAAATAGTAATCGTGGATAGCGTCATTATCGCACAGGGCGAGATAACATTCCTGACAGTAGGGGGTATCGCCGCGGTACATTGCATTGTCTCGGGAAATGAGTTCGTTACAGTCAGAACAGCGCTCGTAGTAGCGGTCAAAGCAATTCTGACAGAGCGGCTGATCCTCACTGCCTGCATCATCGTCCCGCCAGATACGATCTCCGCAGCAGGAACAAAGAACAGTTTTGGTTTCCAGACAGTCCGGACAGAGCAGCTCGCCGTTGAATGGGTAGAGCTCGTCCTTGGGAAATTCTTCTCCGCAGTCGGTGCAAACGAGTTTTGGCAGCGCGAAGACTTTGCTGTATTTTTCAATCTGCTCATCTGAAAGCGACTTGAAGTTTTCGCTGTCGGCTGGCGCGGAACATACGAAAAACGTACCATAGATGACATCGTAGGCTTCTCCGGTTTCAGGGTGTTTCAAGGGGCGATTCTGCGGCAAACCGATCAGCTTGCCTTCATCGTTGCAGATCAGGGCGACGGGATCGTTGAATGGGTAGACGGCTTCGATGAGGCCGCCGACGAGGGACTGCATGGATGCGAGGGAGCCATCGATTTCGACGGTGCGGGGTTCAACATTCGGCTCGACAAATAAAATTCTCATGGTAATATCCTCCAAAAAAGATAGCAGTCAGAATTGCTTCTGACTGCTTCACAGGAATGATATCCAGTTGAAAAAATACACTTTTACGAACGGAATCAAGCAACATCATGGTAAGAAGAATTAAGTAAAGCGAGGTAAATTACCATGATGGACAACAATTTACAACAAAGCCTGCGCGAGCTGCGCAGCCATAGAAAACTACCTGAACGTGAGGGGGAATACTGGAGCGATGAAGAGCGGGAGAATCTGTCTCAAAAATTTAATGAAGGCGCTGGTATTTCGGAGATCGCGGTCGCATTGCATCGCAGTGAACCGGCAATTATGCAGCAGATTGAAAAGCTCGATCTATTTGACCGCAAGGAGAATCCGCGGCGTCAGCGTGCCGCAAGACAGTTGAATTGCTTATGTGGCCGCTGTGGCAATGATCCGACATCGTGTCCGCTTCGGACACAGTGCGAGCAGGGAAAGGAGTGCAACTGAATGTTTGAAAATTACGATGATGTGCTGACGGTCGAAGAGGCCTGCGAAGCCTTGAAAATCGGATACAATGCGATGTATGAGCTCTTAAATACCGGTAAGCTCAAGGGCTATAGAAACGGCAGAGTATGGCGAATTCCGAGGGCCGCGTTGGTGGAGTACATCAGGAATTGTACAAATAAATAAAAGCGAAAGGCAAGCACTGCAGTAAGTGCTTGCCTTTTGCTCATGACGAGGGAATGGTATTACAGAAGAACGTTTCATGTGATCTCGCTTTTTTCCTGTACGCGTAGCCGATTATAAAGAGTAGCCCGACTAATGCCAAGCTTTTTTGCAAGCTCAGACATTGTACAATTATTTGCACTGCAGTAGTGCGTCAATATAGCGTACTCAGCGTTACGGACATCTTCGCGGTAGCTGCCGCTGATCGGTAGCGGGATATTCGGACAGACCTCTTTCGTTGCCTGAATATCTAGGCATTCTGACACAAGGCCGGAAAGATAACCACCTTCATTAAGTCGCTCGGGCTCTGCCAGAGCGGTGATCCGCTCTGCTACGCTGACGAGTTCACGAACATTGCCCGGATAGCCGTACGAAAAGGCTTTAAAAAATGCTTGGTGAAGATAAGGATGAATGCGAATGGCAAGCTCACTGTCGAAGAAATTGAGGTAGTGCTCATAAAGCAGAGGGATATCTTCCGGACGCTCACGTAAAGGAGGTATTCGCAAGCAGAGAATATTGATACGATAATAAAGATCGTTTCGAAATTCACCGCGGGCGACCATCTCTGGAAGATTTCTGTTTGTCGCAACGATAAATCGCACATCGACGGAGACGGGTGCGCTGCCGCCAATCCTGACGATCTCACGTTCCTGCATAACACGGAGAAGTTTGGACTGGAAGCTAGGCGAAAGCGCATCGATATCATCAAGGAATACCGTTCCGTGATTTGCGAGTTCGATTAGGCCACTTTTGCCTTTTGAAGAGGCACCTGTAAAAGAATTTGCAGTATAGCCGAACAGTTCGCTTTCTATCAGGGTGTCTGGAATCGACGCACAGTTGATTGCAACGAACGGGTAATGACGCCGCTGACTGTACCCGTGTATGCTTTGGGCGAAGAGCTCTTTGCCGGACCCAGTTTCCGCATTAATCAGCACTGTGGAATTTCTCATAGCAAACCGCTTTGCAGTATCGATGGCTTTTCGGATGGCGGGGGAGGTCCCTATAATGTCTTCAAAGGAATAGCGTGTGGAAAAATTTTTTCTCTTACTTTCCTGCCGGATCATCGCCTCGGATTCCAGAATGCTGGAGGCTTTTTCAAACATGAAGCAAATGCGCGGAAAGCTGCTACCGATTTTGAGTGGAAAGATATTACCGATCACATCAGTATCGAAAATGGTCAACTGTATGTTGCTTTCCTGTCCGCCACTGCGTTGCAAGCGTTCGATGATTTTGGAGGGAAGAATATCCGTTAGAGGCTTTTGCAAAACGCTGTCCCGATAACAATGGAGAATATCAAATGCTGTCTTATTTACATAGGTAATGGTCATGTTTGAATCCGTATAAATCACACCACAAGTGGTGCTTTCCAGAAGAGAGCGGACTTCAGAAACGTATTGATTTTCCCTTTCCATATTGCGGATGATCTGAAGCGCGTTATTAATACCGTCTTCGATACACTTTCGACTGAAATAGTAATAACCGTCCATGCCGTGCTTTTCTGCGTGCATCAAGCTGGTACTGTTGCCAATCACCCCGGTATAGCCATCCGCTTTCAGTTGCCGAATAAGATCTTTGACCCCATCCTGGGAATAAAAAAAACGATTGTATTTAATATGAAGGCATTGCTCAAGACTTGATAGATCAATTTCGTACTGCGGCGATAAAACGACCGCAGTTTTTTTGTAATCCTTTACCCTGTTGTGTAGCAAAAGAAAATCCTGAAGGTTGGGCAGAACGATATAGCACGGGATCGAGATAAGCGGAGCAAGGCGCTCATAGTCAAACGGGCCAAGGACAATCGCCTGTATCGCTTTTTCTTCGATCAGATTCAATACAAAGTTGATGTCAATATTTGCAGGGGCGCCGTTATCCGGAATAAAGAAAAGCTCGACTTGCGGAAACATATCCGCAGTCTTGATTTGTTCTACATATTTTTCAAAATAGCTAGAGCCCACAACAGCAATTTTCTGCACGGGCAGAACACCTCCTTGAAAGACACGTTGTTTCCATGTATAGTTATTATATATAAAGTCTGCATTGATGTAAACAATTATATACGTAGATTCTAAAAAAATAGACACATTTGCCGCTGGAAGAGTAGTAAACAATGTTTCTTGTATAAAACACACAGAAACTAAGCGAATGTGGCGATCGATAGAGACAATAATTTGTTTAAAAGCGTGGCTTGTAGTTGGCACGCAATTTGCTGTTATAAGCGTGACCGAGCTAATTCGGTGAAAATAAAAATGGAGGAAAAGAAATGAAAAAAAAGATCTTATCGTTTTTGCTGTGTGTTGCAGCAGCACTGTCGCTCACTGCCTGTGGCGAGCAGGGGCAGACTGATTCTTCCGACAGTCTACCCAAGATCAATGATCTTGAGCTTCTCAGCGGTGCAGCTACCGGCTCGTGGTATACCATCGGTGCCGGTATCGCAGATAAGTTCAATGACAACTATGATGGCTTCCCGATGACCGCTATCCCCGGCCCCGGCTCTATCGGTAATGTGCCGGTTATTGCATCCGGAGATTCCGAGATCGGTATGAGCTATGGCCCGTTTTTGATTGCGGCGCAGAACGGCAAGGCGCCTTTTGAAACCTCTTACACCAATCTGCGTGCGATCTGCGCAATGCAGCCCACGGCAATTCAGCCGCTGACCACGCTTGACATCGATACGTTCGGTGAGTTTGTAAACGGAAAGATCAAGGACACCTTGGGCTGCTATCCGGTCGGCAATGCGTCCACTTTCGTCATTGAGACTATTTTCAAGCAGTATGGTCTGGACAGTATCTCTGCAATTGAAAGCTGGGGGGCCAAGGCGTATTACGCTGACGGCGGTTCCCTCTCCGATGCATGGTCGGATCGCCACGTTGCGATCATGATGCCGATGCAGAACGTTCCTGCTTCGTCTGTCACGGAATCTCTGGTTACCCGCTCCGATGGACATCTTTTCAGCTTGGATGATGAAGTAATTGAAAAGCTTGTTAATGAAAACGGCTTCTCCGCTTATACCATCCCTGCCGGCACGTACGAGGGCCAAACAGAGGACATTAAAACGGTCGCGCTCCCCATTGTTATCTTTACGACCGAAGATGCCGACGAGGAAATGATCTACAATCTTACCAAGAGCATTTATGAAAACAAGGAGTATTTCGAGGGTGTTCACAGCTCGTTTGCAGAGTTTGATCCAGATACGATGAATGAAGGCACGGCCATCGCGCTTCATCCCGGTGCAGAGCGCTTCTACAAGGAGATCGGTCTGATGTAAATGTTTTACTCCTAAGAGCAAATATTAGAGAGGTTTTATATGAACGAAGATAAAAAAACAAATACGGGCGGTCTGGATACCGCCCCAGATTTCGAAAACTTTGAGAAAGCGGATGTGTCTGAAGAGCTGCTGGAAGAGGCCAACGGAAAATACAGAGATCTAAAGGGCTTCCCTCGCTACCTCGCTTTCGGCATCGCTGTCGCGACCACACTCATTATTTTCTATACCGCGTTTGCAGGCGTTTTTCTGCCGATGGTACAGCGCAGCATTATCATCTGCTCCATGTCGGCGCTGACTTTCCTTTGGTGCCCCACAACGAAAAAAAGCAAGTTTGATCGTTCAAAAGTCCCCGTATACGATTGGATCATGGTCGCAATGTCGATTTTTTCCTTCGTATGGACCGTCAGCAATAACGAACGCTTTATGACAAGAGTCCCGTTTGCTTCGGAGATCCAGACCCTTGACTATGTGGTAGCGCTGGCATTGGTTTTTATGATCATTGAAGTAGGCCGCCGTACGCTTGGTATTTCGATCTCAATCATTACACTTGCTTTTATTGCCTATGCGTTCTTAGGCCCATACTGCCCGGCGATGTTTCGCTATAAAGGAATCACGCTTGCTAAATTTGTAGAACAGACCTATCTGACAACCGAGGGTATGTTCGGTTCGCTGACCGGTATGGCTGCGACACTGCTTTTCGGATTCCTCGCATTTGGCACATTCCTCCAGTGCGTGGGCGCCGACAAGTATTTTATGGACATCTGCATTTCCGTCGCAGGACGCCGCCGCGGTGGCCCGGCAAAGGTGGCCGTCATCTCCAGTGCTGCAATGGGTACGATCTCCGGCAGTTCTATTGCCAATGTTGTGACGACTGGTACGCTGACCATCCCGATGATGAAGAAGACTGGTTATACCGCAGAGGAAGCGGGTGCGATTGAGACCTGCGCGTCTACCGGCGGTCAGATCATGCCTCCAATCATGGGTACGGGCGCGTTTATCCTCGCAGAAACCGTTGGCGTGCCATATAGTGATGTCTGCTTTGTGTCCATCATTCCGGCGATTCTGTTTTATATTGCAATCTATTTCTTGGTCGATTTGATTGCCAGGAAGCGCAATCTGCACGGACTTCCCGCATCTGACATTCGCCCGCTTAAACAGACGATGCACGCTGGCGGTGTGTTCTTTATCCCCATCCTGATCCTCGTCGTATTGCTGGTCCTTGGCTATACGCCGTTCCTCAGCGGTGTCGGCTGCGCGCTTTTGATCCTGTTGATCGGCCAGATCCGAAAGGACACGCGCGTATCTGCCAAAAAGATCGTTTTTGCACTGGAAGACTGCGCCAAGAGCTTGATGTCCATCGGCGGCGTTATCTTCTGCGCTTCGCTGATTGTTTCGATGATCAACATTACGGGTCTGATGATGAAGACCTCTGCGATCATCCTCAGCTTTTCGCAGGGGAAGCTCTGGCTCACCCTTCTTTTGGTCGCACTGATTGCCTATATTCTCGGTATGGGCCTACCGATTAGTACGAGCTACATTATCCTTGCTACCCTGTCCGCGCCGGCCATCGTGTCGCTTGGTGTTGATATGCTGGTCGTCCATCTGACGATTTTCTGGTTTACTCAGCTTGCGACGATCACACCTCCGGTATGTATGACGGCCTTTGCCGCTGCGGGCATTGCTCAGGGGCAGCCGATGAAAACCGGCTTCACTGCACTTAAAATGGGCTTTACCTTCTATTACGTGCCTGTGCTCTTCGTCTATTCTCAGCTTATCAACGGTGCTTGGTGGGTTCAGTGCATAATTGCGGTCTTTGCCATCATTGCGATCTATTTCCTTGGAACCTTCACTGAGAAGTACTTTATGGGCGATCTCGGGAACATCCAGCGCTTTACAGGCCTTGCGGTTTTTGCCGCTATCTATTTCATGATGTTTGATGGATTGACCATGCCGATGCGCGGTGCATTGCTTGCATTGGCAGTGGCCCTGATCGCATCGCTCTACATTGTGCAGAAAAAGAAACAGCAGGCGGCCGCTTAACGTCTCATAATGCGTTCATATTTCCTCTAATACTTTCTTTGCCAGAATGGAATTAAATCCATTCTGGCAAAGAGGGGACTTTTTAGCGCCCAAAATTCAGAAAAATCTAATAAAATTTATAAAAAAGAATAAAAATTCAACCAAGGAGGATATTATTATGGAAAAGGTAACAGTGATCGGCGGCGGAAACGGTGCATTTGCAACAGCTGCTGACTTAACGATCCGAGGCAATCAGGTTACGCTTTTTGAGCTTCCACGTTTTGCCGCAGGACTGAGTGAGGTGATCGAAAAAGGCGGCATTGAGATGGAGGCCTATGCCAATAACGGTCTGACGGGCGGATTTGCAAAGCTGCATAAGATCACCACAGATATCGGTGAGGCGCTTGCAGAGTCAGACATTGTGTTCATCGTGGTTCCCACATATTCAATGGATACGATCGCTTCTCTGTGTGCTCCGCATCTGCGCGATGGGCAGATTATCGTGCTTACGCCGGCTAACTTCGGTGGTGCACTGTACTTCCATAACGTGATGCGCAGTGCCGGATGCACGGCAAAGGTAACTCTCGTCGAGCTTTCCTGCATGATTTATGCCTGCCGTAAAAAGACGCCCTCTTCTGTTTGGGTGCGCGGCTACAAACACAATATGGGAACAGCCTGCTTCCCCTCCTGCGACACAGATGTGGTCATGCCCCGTCTGAAGACGCTGTATCCTCACCTCAAAGAATATCACAATGTTCTTGAAACCGGCCTGTCAAACATCAATACGACCATGCACACCTCAATCATGCTTCTTAATGCCGCATGCATCGACAACGAGGAGGACCGCCTGTTCTATCGCGAGTGCTGCACAAAGTCGCTGGACAACCTGATGGATGCGCTGGACGCTGAACGCCGGAACCTGAACGTGTTAGGGGATACCGATATCCCCCACCTGACGGATATTATTCGAGACTGGTACGCTCACCAGGGCGCGGAGGGTAATACAATCTCCGAGCTGCAGCACTCTCTGCCGCACTTTGGATACAGCCCGATGCCCAAGACCATGGATTATCGCTATATCACAGAGGATGTTCCGTTTGGCCTGATTCCGAGCGTCGAGTTCTTCAAGCAGTTTGGCTTTGAGTATACCGTGCATAAAGCACTTGTCGATGTGATCTGCGCCGTCTGCAAGCGCGATTTCTACAAGGAAGCCCGCACCATGGAACAGCTCGGCATTGCTGGTATGGACCGTGAACAGTTAATTCGCTATCTCGAAACCGGAAAGTAAGCGTTTAGGGGGTGAGCTTGAAACCATAGAACATCTTATGGAATCAAGCTCACCCCATACCTCGGCCAATAAGGAGTACGAACAATGAAATTTTCCAGCAAGGTTGAAAAATGCGGCCTTTCCCCGATGCGCAAGTTCCACCCGTACGCAGTGGCGGCGAAGGCGCGCGGCATCAACATCTATCACCTCAACATCGGCCAGCCTGACGTACAGACTCCTCCCGCGTTCTTCGAGGCAGTTCGCCATTTCGAGCAGCCGGTGCTCGCCTACGCACCTTCTCCGGGCATCCCTGAGCTGATCG
>ERZ791883.689-NODE-689-length-37887-cov-8.672949_pt1 | contig 37887 bp, 36 predicted proteins | sample MGYA00510160_ERZ791883 | MGnify/ENA primary metagenome ERZ791883 (study PRJEB30046, sample SAMN00792072) | human gut metagenome | study: EMG produced TPA metagenomics assembly of the A metagenome-wide association study of gut microbiota in type 2... | reverse complement strand
CGCTGGAATTGGCCGAAATCAAGCGGCGCTGGGAGCCATATATCAACCAGCTGCCAGACTATGCGTATCTCTGCAAAGACCTGCTGAACGGAAAAATGTAATCTATCAAACGAGGTGTCAGGAGCCATACGGTGCTTCTGGCACCTTTTTTGTAGATTTTTTGTGAATTTGATTAAAAAGTCCTTGACAATTTGTCTCTGGCAAGACCGCGAAATCCATTTTGGTAAGCGCCGCCGTGCGGCTGGCCACCTTCAATATCCCGCAGTATGCCGCCATGACCTCAATGGACGAGATGGACTTCGGCAGCTTGGGCGAGAAGAAAAAAGCCATCTTCTGCGTGATCCCTGTTGATGACAGCAGCATGAACTACCTTGTGGGAATGCTCTACACCCAATGCTTTCAGGCACTTTACCGCAGGGCGGACGAGAAGCACAACGGGCGTCTGCCTGTGCCGGTGCGTGTCATTCAGGACGAATGGGCGAATGTGGCCCAGCCGGAGAGCTATCCGAAGATTCTGGCTACCTGCCGCAGCTACAATATTGGGCTGAACATCATCGTGCAGAACATTCAGCAGATCAAGGCGCTGTACGAAAAGGAATGGGAGAGCATCATCGGCAACTGCGACACGCTGCTGTTCCTCGGCGGCGGCAACGAACCGACCTCGTTGGAGTTTATTGTGAAGCTGCTGGGCAAGGAGACCATCGCCACCCGCACACGGGGGCAGACGAAGGGACGCAGCGGCTCCAGCTCTACCAACTTCCAACAGACGGGCCGCGACCTGATGACCATTGACGAAGTGCGAAAATTGGATACCCATAAAGCGATCTTGTTTATCCGCGGGGAAGACCCTGTACTGGACAAAAAGTACAACATCAAGCGCCACCCAAACATTAAGCTGACGACAGACGGTAAGGCAAAGCCTTATATCCACAAGCCGCAAGGCGCGCCGGATTATGCGCTGCCGGATCTGCCCTATGCGTTCCGGTCTTTGGACGATTACGAATTTATTGACATGGAGGATACAGAACATGAATTATCTGAAAAAGAAAAAGATTTCAAACCCGACAAGACTGAGTAAGGTGAAAAAATGCTATTGGACGGCGGCTGGGGCTGCTGCCCTCTGCCTTTGCTGCGTCACGCCCGCGATGGCGGCGGGCAGCGATCCGCTGGATATTGTCAATAACCTTTCCGATTTTATCTTCAGCATCATCAAGGCGCTGGGCGTGATCATTCTCGGCTGGGGCATCGTGCAGGTGGGTATGTCGATCCAGTCCCACGATGCCAGCCAGAGAACGCAGGGCTTCCTCTGCCTGTTTGGTGGCTTAATGATCGCCTTTGCAAAGGAAATTCTGACCGCCATCGGCGCGATCTGATAAAAAGAGCCGGGAGATACTGCCTTGCGGCGGATCTCCCGGCTCCCTTGCGGGAGGTGATTTTCATTTGGATAACAACTGGATCGTAGAAAACCTGACCAACGCCTTTGGCGTCTGGAACAGTAAAATGACGGAAATGTGGTCACTGCTGACGGAATCGCCCCAGACCTTCAAGGGCGGCACCATCTGGCAGACCATTGTGACCATCAACGGTGGGATGCAGGCTATCGGCTACGGGCTGCTGGTGCTGTTCTTTGCCATCGGTATCTTTCGCAGCGCTTCCGGCTTTCGGGACTTTCAAAGGCCGGAGCATTTGCTGCGGCACTTTATCTACTTTGTGCTGGCAAAGCTGGGTATCACCTACGGTATGGACCTGCTGGTAAATATATTTGATGTGTGCAGCGGCATTGTGGCAACGGCGGCGGGCAGCATCGGCGGCTTGACCGGCGCATCCGTGGCGCTGCCGCAGGAGATCGCGGACGCCATCGGAGATGTGGGCTTTTTGGCAAGTATCCCCCTTTGGCTGGTGACGCTGCTGGGAAGCCTTTTTATTACGGTGCTGGCCTTCATTATGATCCTCACCGTTTATGGGCGCTTTTTTAAGATTTATATGTATGCCGCACTGTCCCCGGTGGCACTGGCATCCTTTGCGGGAGAAGGGACATCCCATTTTGGGAAAGCGTTCCTCAGAAGCTATGTGGGCGTGTGCATGGAAGGGGCGGTGATCGTACTTGCCTGCATCATCTTTTCAGCCTTTTCCTCCAGCGGTACGCCGGTGGTGGATAGCAGCGCATCTGTGGTGACGCAGGTGTGGAGCTATTTAGGCGAGGTCATATTCAACCTGCTGGTGCTGGTGGGCCTGGTCAAATCAGCCGACCACATCGCAAAGGAAATGCTTGGATTATAAAGGAGACGTTTATGGATAATTACCGTGAGAAGATCGTCCGTATCGTGGAGCGAGAGCTGAAACGAACGGAAGAGTATCAGCGAAGACACGACGAGTATGGCAACGAGGAGTACATTTTGGGCTGTATCATGGTTAAGGGCGATGCTTTTCCTAAAGAGGTGATCGCTCATGCATTTGTTGAGGATATGGGGCTTAAGCTTCAATTTCAGATTTGGAGAGACGAGCCGCGAGTCAGACAGATGCAGGCCATGTGGTATGACTTGACCTTGTTTGATGTGGAAGGAGACTTCTTTGGAAAACTGGAGCAAGGATACTTGATTTTATCGGTATCTGATCTTTTCCATTGCACCGCTTGGAGTGCAACAGAATATCTGGTTGATGAGCAGAATCGAGACAAGAAAAATCCATGCTGGAAGGGAATGCAAAGGTATCTGAACTATTGTAAAAAGCACGGCATCACAAGAAATTATCTGGTGAAAAAAGAAGAGTACGACGGAATAGATGCTATGAAGTTTTACGACAAGTCAGCCGTTGCCAAATTTGAAAAGAACAGAAAAACGCAGGATCTGTGCCGCTGACGAGGATTAAAACTATAATGTGAGTTACGATAACATCTAACGAAATGCTGAGATTACGGTAGAAGGAAATGATGAGATTATAGCTTGCGTTTTCAGACCAAAAGTGCTATAATAACATAAAATAAATTGGAAAAGGGGCGATAGTGTTTGTTCACACTACAATGGAATATTGAAAACTTGATTGCCCCGATTTTCGTCAATCTAGTTGGTGCAATTTTGATGTGGTTTTTTGTTCAGCTTGTAGAACATATAAAAAAACCACATTTTTTTGTTGACAAATCGTAATCGCACTCATATTATATCACCTGTTCTGCTATGGAAGTTTACATAGCCATGGAGCTTGATAGAAGCATCGATACATTTTATTAAATAGACAGGAAAAGCAAGTAGCCCATCGCTACTTGCTTTTCTTTTTTAGGAGATTGATTATGGAAATCAAAATCAACAAGGAAATTCGCGCTTATCGTGAAACGCTCTTTTTCGGACTGTCCGTGCGGCAGTTCATCTGCTCCATTTTGGCGGTGGGCGTTGCGGTGGGACTGTATTTCAGCCTGAGCCAAGTGTTGGACCAGGAAACGGTGAGTTGGGTGTGCATCGTTGGCGCGGCTCCCGTGGCCGCTGCCGGATTCTTTCAGTACAACGGCCTCACGCTGGAGCAATTCTTGTGGGCATGGCTGAAATCCGAGGTCATCATGGCAGGCAAGCGTGTCTGGAAAGCGGAAAACTACTATGAAGAAGCGATGAAACGTGAGGTGAAGAAACATTGATCCTTTTCAAGCATCGGCGCAGTGCGGAACGGGACGCCTTTTCCGTTCCCCGCAGCGTCCAGAAATCTATTCCCATCAAACGCATTTATCAAGACGGCGTGTTTCAGGTAAGCGGCAAGTTTTCAAAAACTTGGCGCTTTTTTGATGTCAATTATGCCGTGGCCTCCCCGGAAAAACAGCGGGAATTGTTCATGACCTATTGTTCATTCCTCAATTCCCTCCCCATCGGAGCCACGGCAAAGATCACGCTCTTTAACCGTCAGCTCAATCAAAAGGACTTCGGGCGGACGCTGCTCATGCCCATGCAGGGCGACCGCCGTGACCTCTACCGCAACGAGTATAACGCGCTTGTTTTGGGCAAGGCGGCGGAGAGCAACAATCTCATTCAGGAGAAGTACATCACCGTTTCGGCGGAGAAGAAAAGCGTGGAGGAGGCCCGCGCATTCTTCTCCCGTGTTGGAACTGACCTCACTACGGGACTTTCCCGTATGTCCTCCAGCGTCCGTGAGATCACGGTCAATGACCGTCTGCGGCTTCTGCATGACTTCTATCGTCCCGGCGAGGAACAGCTATTCCGGTTCAATTTGGAGGACACCATGCGAAGGGGCCATGACTTCCGGGACTGCATCGCCCCGGACTGTATTTCCTTTCAAAAAAATCACTATGAGCTGGGCGATCATGTGGGCCGCACCCTGTTCCTGCGGGAGTATGCCAGCTTCATTTCTGACGCGATGATTACGGAGCTGATGGACTATCCCCGGAATATGATGCTTTCCATTGACATTATCCCTGTGGCGATGGACGAAGCAGTGAGCGATATTCGCAAGCGCATTATGTCCGTGGAATCGGATATTACCCGCTGGCAGCAGCGGCAGAATCAGAGCAACAATTTTACCGCCAATATTCCCTATGACTTGGAGCAGATGCGGAGCGAAACGAAGGAGTTTATGGACGACCTCATGAGCCGCGACCAGCGTATGATGCTGGCTTTGGTGACGCTGACGCACCTGGCAGATAACCTCGAACAGCTTGACCAGGACACCGAGGCATTACAAGCCATCGGGCGGGCGCGGGGCTGTCAATTTAACATTCTGCGCTATCAGCAGGAGGACGCCTTGAACACGGTACTGCCCCTCGGCCTCAAGCGCATTGACGCTACCCGCACCCTGACCACGGAGTGTACCGCCGTTCTCATGCCGTTTAAGTCGCAGGAGATCCAGGATGCGGGCGGTATTTACTACGGTGTCAATGCTGTTTCCCACAACCTTATCATCTGCAACCGCGGAAACCTGCTCAACGGCAACGGTTTTATTACCGGCGTGTCCGGCTCTGGTAAGTCAATGGCGGCAAAGCAGGAGGTTTCCGCGCTGGCGCTCTCCACCGACCATGACATTATCATCGTGGACCCGGAGCGTGAATATGGCGAGTTGGTGAGGGCATTGGGCGGTGAGGTCATCACCATTTCTGCCTCTGATCCAAATGGCTGCCACATCAATGCGCTGGATTTGTCCGAGGGGTACGGGGACGGCAAAGAGCCGCTGGTGATGAAGTCCGAGTTCATTATGTCACTCTACGAACAACTCATGGGCGCGGACAAGATCGAGCCGCAGGAGAAGTCCATCATTGACCGCAGCGTAGGCAACATCTATCGAGAGTATCTGAAGAACTATCAGGGTGAGCCGCCTACGCTGAAAAATCTTTACGATGATCTGATGAAGCAGGTCAACCCGGAGGCGCACCGGATCGCGCTGGCGCTTGAGCTGTTCACGGTGGGCAGTTTGAATGTGTTTTCCCACCAGACCAATATCAATACAAAAAGCCGCATTCTCTGCTTCGATATTCAGGACTTGGGCGAAAATCTGAAATCAGTGGGCCTGCTGGTGATGCTGGACGCCATCTATAACCGCGTCATTCAAAACCGCAAGGCGGGGAAATATACCCATGTCTACATCGACGAGATTTATCTGTTTTTCGCCAATGGGAGCGGCAGCGGACGCAGTATTACCAATTACAGCAGCGAATTCCTCTACAAGTGCTGGAAGCGCTTCCGTAAATACGGCGCGACACTCACCGGCATTACACAGAATGTGGAGGAATGGCTGCTGTCCAATACGGCGCGGATGATGTTCGCAAACTCCGAGTTCCTGCTGATGCTCAATCAGGCTACCACCGACCGGGAGCAGCTTGCCCGCCTGCTGGGGGCATCGGATACGCAGATGAGCTATGTGGATAACGCCCCTGCCGGTCATGGACTCATCAAAGTAGGCGGGGCCATCGTGCCTTTCGCCAATGAGCTGCCCAAAAATACGGAGCTGTACCGTCTAATGTCAACACGCCCTGGTGAGGACTGACGCCATGCGGGACTTGAAGATCAGACCCGGCATGGACACGCCAAAGGCAAAGTTGAAGAACCCCGCGCCCAAGGACGCGGAATCCATTCTGAAAAAGCACATGGATAAGCGGCAGAAAGAGAAAGAGCCGGAAAGCCGCGACCCCGTCCGCTACGCCACCGACCGCGTGGAGAAAACTATGCGCCGGGGTGCGGCTGGGGCGGCGGATGCCTCGCGGCGCATGATAAAGCACTACCAGGAGCAGAAACGGCAAGGTAAGAATAGTGCGTCAGAAAGCCGTACTGCGGCAGAAACGCTCGAAACCATGGACAGCGTGACGCCAGCAGAAAGGGGCCTGTCCGATACGCTGCAATCACACGCCGCACGAAATGAAGTCGGAAACCGGACCATTTCTCCGCAAAATTGCGGAGGTCCAAAAAGCGCAAATGCCGCCCCGCAGGAGCGTGGGCGGCAAAAAGCTGCGCAGGACGCGAAAGCCGCCTATGGGCGGAACCTTGCCGAGAAAAGAACAGCAGAGCGGCACATTGTACCGCCACCGTCCGACCGTGGAGGTACAATGACCCCTCCGCATAAAAGCAATCAGGGCGCATCGGTCAAGGGCGGTCCTGCCCCAAAGAGCGGACAGGTCATGACCAAGGCCACGCGCATCATGCGTGTTCGACCAACTGACCACGCAGCGCCGAACAATGCAATTATCACGCACCGCGCAAGGGCGGCGGCACAGAGAAAGGCACAGCAGACAATACTCCAGACATCCGTAAAGAACGGAGGCAGTGGGGCAAAAAAGATGGGCGGCGCAATGGTGCAGGCGGTACAGACGATTGGGAGAGGTATCGCGTCCGCCGCAAGTTCCATCGTGGCGGCGGGCGGCGGAGCGGTGGTGCTGGTGCTGTTCCTGATGGTAATTCTCGTGGCGGCAATCGTGGCGTCCCCCTTCGGTATCCTCTTTTCCAACGAGAGCCGGGAGGCGGGTGTTGTGCCGATCTCCGCTGCGGTGGCGCAGGTCAATTATGAGTATAACGAGCGGTTGGAGGAATTGCAAACAGCGGACAGCTACGACTCCATCTCCGTGACCGGGCAGTCTGCCGATTGGGTGGAGGTGCTGGCGGTGTTCGCGGTGAAGGTGGCAGGCAGTAACGATGCGGATGCCGCGGACGTGGCCACCATGGATGCCGACCGCATCGCTCGCCTGAAAGCAGTCTTTTGGGACATGACCGCAATCGCAACGGAGGTGGAAACGATCAACCACCCCGGCAGCGGTGATGACGATGGCTGGACGGAGCGAAACCTCTATATCACCATTACCGCAAAAACGGCAGAGGAAATGAAAACCGCGTATCACTTCAACCGCAATCAAATTGCGGCGCTGGAGGAGCTGCTGGAGCAGCGGGCGCTTCTGCTGGAGTTGTTGGAGGATGTGTACTCCGTCAGCGGGGACACGGCGGCGCTGATCCGCAATCTGCCGGAAGATCTATCGCCGGAGCGCGAGGCGGTGGTGCGCACCGCCTGTTCTCTTGTCGGCAAGGTGAATTATTTTTGGGGCGGCAAGAGCCTTGTGTTCGGTTGGGACGCCCAATGGGGCGAGCTGCGGCAGGTCACTGCGGCAGGCAGCTCCACCACGGGGACCTACCGCCCCTACGGATTGGATTGCAGCGGCTTTGTGGATTGGGTTTTCTTCAATCAGTCCGGCGGCAGCTACATCATCGGCCACGGCGGCGGAGCCACCATGCAGCACAGCTATTGCACCGATATTTCGTGGGCGGATGCACAGCCCGGTGACTTGGTGTTCTACCCGGATAATTCCCATGTGGGTATTGTTGGCGGCAGGGGTGCAAACGGCGGATTGCTCATCATCCACTGTGCCAGCGGATATAACAATGTGGTCATTACCGACAAGGAGGGCTTTACCTCTGTCGGTAGACCACAATACTACGGCGAGTAGTTGAACAGAAAAGGCCCTACCCAGATATGGTAGGGCCTTGAGACTGTTTTTAAGATTATGGCTTATGGGTATTTTACTGAGCTTACAATCGGCAAGACAATTTAGAGGTTAGTTACCTGCATTTCTCTTGTCACGATACATTAGAAATTGGCGTAAAATAGCTGGGTCCGATCCATTCGCCTTTTTCGTTAAACTTTCCCGCGCTTTGGATTCCATAAGTCTTTGCGTTGGATGAAGCCGTGAGGACATCCTTGGCTCCACTGTCAAATAATCCAGCTCCACTATCGCCAGGATTGCATTCGTAATTTCCTTCGCACATATCCGTCAGAGTCACATACGGAGGAAACTGGACAGAAACACCCGTTCTGGTAATTTTGCCTGCGGTCTCTCCAGATGTTGCTCCCAACATGTAAACCTGTTTTCCAGCGATTGGGGTCGCCTTCGCCACGACAGGGAAAAATTCGCCGCCATACGGTGTGATTTTAGACCAATCACCGGACAAGCTTCCGAGGTGGCTAGTAGCACTTCCAATCTTTGTGCCCATAAGATCTTTTACATCAACTGTTCCGCTAAATCCATGTCCCGCTGAATATGCTTTCGAAGCTGAAAGAGCCGGGCCGAGCGTGTAAGCGTAATTTCCGATAAGGATTTTGCCACCCGTGAGATATTGTGTAGTGGATGCCTTTGCTGTAAAGGAAACAGGAACTTTACCGTAAAGCGAGAAAGGCGAAGCGTTGTTATCTGTTTCATAGCCTACAGTCGAACGAATCACGTTATTGCTGTCATCGATAAAATTCAGATAATCCGTCTTTCCGCCGTGACTTAAAACTGCGGCCTTAATTGATTCAATATTATCGTCGCTATAGTCTTTTAGACTAATATCCACTTGATTCGTAATTTCGTTTGCATCAAGCATCATGATGCTATAATCAGACATATATCCTGTAAGGAAATTCTTTATGCGCTCCAACTCAGAAAGGGAGTACGTGACTGTGCGGTATTCCACGTCAATATCTTCGGGTGCCTTTTGAGCAAGCTGGGGCCTGAGAGATGTTGCCTTCTGAGACGCGATAACATTAACAACAAGCGTATCTCCTTCATAATAAAGGCCTCCAAACTCGTTGCTGGACATCTCAGCAGTAAGCAGCTCTGTAAATTCGTCCTCTGTGAGCACTTCATTTTCTGCCTCATTCGCAGAAATTGCTGCTGCTGGAAAAACGCACATGCTCATGCAAATCCCTAACGCAAGAATCAGCGACAAGTACTTTTTCATTTTATCCATCCTTTCAAATTTGTGATGTGAGTATTGTAGAGCTAAAGTTACTTTTGCGGGGCGTTAACGTAGGTTGGATTCACTGGAAAGAGATGCATCTACACTCGAGTCAGACGTATCATAAATGGTCGTAGTGAAAAGAACGAGATCGGAATCCTCAAAGTGATTTTCGGCATACGCAATAACAGAGTTCCAGAAGCTGTTACTATAAGAGAACTCGTCGACTGGATAATCGCTGATTGCCCAATGATAGACCTCGTCACAAGCGGGATCATAGCTGATGGATATATCTATTAAATGCAGGTCATCGTTGGTTAGAATTGCAACCGTTTTGTCTTCGGATGCTGCGGAAAAGAGCTTGCCGTTGTCGATATCCATTACAAAAGGTTCGTCGAACGGTTCGTCTGTCAGCAAATTAATAGCGAACGCTGGAATACATAGGATCATAACCATTGCGCAAGAGAGAACGAATGATAGAAGTCGGTTCATAGGTTTCATTTCTGTCTCCTTTCTGTGTAATAGTCATTGAGTTATGATGAGGCATAGATCATTTGTGCGTCGAGCTTTGTTAAAATATCCTCCCCTTTTGGCTAATTTGATTTATGCCTTTTGCTAATATAAGACAACGAAACAGTAAAGGTGCAACACCTTTTCACGGTGCATTGCTATATTGTAAAACAAGTGTACACCACGATTCAGAATAGAAGCGTGGTGTCCACTTGTTTTTAGATATGAGGATACCTGTTTTTGAGAATATCACTCATTGTCTTCGCTGTCATTGCATTTCTTGTAGCCTCGAAAAGCAATGAGAGCATAGGCGATGGAGGCAAAAAAAAGAATGATATTGCCTAGTCGAATGGCTGCGTAGAAATTAAGGATTGCCGCTATGACTCCGGTAACGATAGATGCCTTTGCCCAAAACAAGGTGTTCATGTGTTACCCCATAATTTTATAGGCCTGATATGCATCCTGCACTTGCAGAGGATAGTCATAATAGTAAGACTGACCCTTATCAAACTCTACGGTTTTCGATCCAGAGTCGATTGTAGCTCTGGTGGTGCCTTTGGGATTATCGTAGCCTCTATAGCTCACATAACGGTACGTCGTATTATAAACTTTGCTGCTGCCCGCGGCCTGAGTGTAGTGAGAATAAACGCCCGCGCAAGAGTAGACCTGAATTGACTGATTGGCGGGGAGTAAAGACGACGCACTGGCCGCAATGCCATAGATACCGCAAATAGTTGCAACTAAAGTGGTAGTTGCGGTTAAACCCAAGACGCCGACAATCAAGGACGAAACCGTAATGGCATTGGACCACACCTTGTTAACAATCGGCTCTGCAGAGAAAGAGAGCTGTTCGTAAACCGTAAAGACAGTGCCCTGGTAGGATTCACGATGACGTTCCTTTGCAGAATAAGTGCCACTTCCAAGATACCCCTGTAGCTGCTCGAAAAGATCTGCTCTTGCAGAGCTGTATGGGACTACACCAGAATTCGATGTGTTGCAGGCGGTCGTAGTGAAATGAACGGTATTAGAATCTTCAAAGTGATTCTCGGCATAAGCGACGACGGCTTTCCAGAAGTCCTCATCGTAAGTAAATTTGTCGTCGGGGTAGTCACTAATTGCCCAGTGATATACCTCTTCGCAACTCGGATCATAACTGATGGAAATATCTAACAGATGCAGCGAATCGTCCGTAAGAATTGCGATGGTTTTGTCTTCGGACTTTGCCGAAAAGAGTTTGCCGTTGTCGATACTTAATACAGAAGATTCGTCGAATTTTTCACTTGACGTTCCTTCGGTAGCAAATGCGGGAATGCATAAGCTCATAACCATTGCGCAGGAGAGAATGAGAGATAAAAATTTGTTTAATGCTTTCATTTTAGCTTCCTTTCTGCGTAGTAATAATTATTAGACCGTGTTATGGCATAAATCGTGTGTAATTTATGATCTGCTATCAAATCCCTCCCATCTTTCAGTTTTGCTTGATTTATGCCTTTCGTAGATATAAGACGGTAGAAATTTAAAACTGCAACACGAACCGATATACGAAACAAAAACAATATTCAGTAGTTATTACATCTTTTTTGAATATAGCGTCAAAGGAAGAAGTGTATTTTGCATTTTACTAATCTGAACTCTACGCGAAGTTGCATTTTGAGATATGTTTGGAGTAATTGCGCTTGATTACACAGAGAATTTGCTGTTGCAGATTGGGGAAATAGATGTCTTCTAATTATAGAAGGAGGCGTACAGACAAATTTTGTCTTTTTTACCCATAATTATAAAGAGGCAATCATCTATGGCGTTATAGCTATCTGCCTGCGAGAGTTTTATGCTAAGCCATATTCAATTTTGGAAGAGGAGCAGGATGCTCAGTTTGTCAAGTTTAAGAAGGTTTTTCGGACGATAGGATTTATTGTTGTTATTCTTCTGTCGTCTTTGGGCATCATGCTTGGCGATAGTGTATCATTTAGGTATGGCTCCCCGCTCATGGTTCTCTGCTCGTTATACGTAATTGATGAAGTTTTAGCACTTATCCTTTTCTACAAAACCAAGATGGCCGCCGAGGACGAGAATGAGATTGATAGATAGTAGCTCTATTATACGGGTGATAAGACGGAACCTGAGCAATCTACGACTTGAAAAATATAAGGAAAGGCTTATCAAGAAACCGCGCTACCTAATAGTTTCTTGACAGATAAAGCTATATTGTTTTCGGATTAGATATTCTTGAAAGAAGAATACTTTGTTGCAAAATGTCAAGGAAATTGTCTTTATATTATGAAAGTAGAGAAGTTGTGATTTTATGAAGTGAAGGTGAGACCGATGGGTTACAATTAAATCTCCGCTGCATAGAAACATTGAATTGCTATAAAACCGGCTATTATGGTTAAAGACCATTTGTCCCTAACAAAAACCGATATATCAATCATGAATATCTGAAAAGGAGAGTATAATGAAAAAGTGTTTTTTAAGTATGTGCTTGTTTGTAGTCATGTGTCTGACAATCTCGTCTCCGGTGTTGGCTGTCTATAACGATGATAGCGTCGTCACGCCCAATAATAATCGCTATTATTATGTGTATGAATACACTAACTACAAAGGGCCAAAGTGCTTCACCGTTAGCGCTTCCGATGCCGCTGAGGAAGCAGCGTTTCGCGCAGTAGTTACCACAGGCATAGGTGCACTTGCAGGATATTACGCTGGGGGCAATATAACCGTTACAAAATTTACAGCGGACATGCTTGATAGATTACTTCCTCAATCGCCGACTTATCGAGCAGGTTATTACAAAGTTTATGCTCGAGATAAAATTAAATATCAGGTGGATAGCCTTGACCCTTCCAAACGCGTCGTTGTTGACCGATGGTCTTGCTTAAAGTATGAGCTGTACGAATCTGAGAACTCGACAACTTTAAAGGATAGTTCCGAATTCATCCTTCATGAAAAATAACTCAGGTGGCATTATGAACACAATTCTTCAACTACATTCCAAAGTGGTAACTTCGGTTATCCTTATAACATCAATTGTAGGACTCCTGATATCAATCTATGATCCATTACCAGAATACTACGGAACGGCAGTCTCAGTTGCTATTTGGGTATTCTCCTTGTGGGTGCTAAAGAGGATTCGCAACTTTTATATCGCCGGCAAGGAAACAACGACAATTGAAAAGAAATTCGATTTTGTCGCTTTCTTTGTGTGCTTTCCGGTTGTTACTTACCTTGCACCCCAAATTAGCAGTTATCAGATCGATGGAGTTACTTCAGGGTGTTTTGGCATTCAGTTGGTTTGGTGCCTCAAATTGCTCTATATTCAATTCCATGATCCTGAAGGCAATACACCTGAGTAATGTTAAATGTCTGTAGGAGTCACTGATGTGATAGAGCTTCGTAGATATAAGACGGTAGGAATTTAAAACTGCAACACGAACCGATATACGAAACAAAACGATATTCTGTAGTCGTAACATCTTTCTTGAATATAGCGTCAAAAGAAGAATTGCAGACCTTCTGATTTGTTGTTGCAAAATTGAGAAATGAATGTCTTTTAATAATAAGAGGAGGTGAGTCTAATGATTTAAAAAAGTGCAAGTATTAGAGAAAAACAATAAGAACTATTTGCTTTGAAAAATGCAACCCAAAGCATGAGGCAATAAAAATGGTGGAGGTGAAAAAATGAAAAAAATTCTCCTTGTAATTGTCTTCCTATTTGCTGTTTTGTGTGTGACTTTTTGGGGAAACAATAATGCCCTCGGAAGTGATAGATTTGAAGCAACAGATTTAGAAGATGCCGTCATTGGGAGCGGAGAGGTAACAACATATATTGTGACTAAACCAAGATAAGGAGAGAAAGAAATGAAGAAACGTGTGCTTTCTATAATTGCATTGATGTGCTGCATTTTGGAGACTTTTTGCATGCCGGTAGGTGCAACAAATTTAGACCAAGATGAAGCGGAGATAATTGCGACGGAGGAGTTTGTTGTTTATATGACAGATCAAACGAGGTCGGCGTCAGAAACAACAGCAGTATATCCTGTCAATGTAAGAACTAATATTTTGTATCTTAAAAGTAAGGGACTGGGATTTCAGATAATTGCAACTGCTGAAGTTCCAATTCTAGATGGATTGAATGGCTTTGTCGAATATAATACGTCGATAGACCCTGATCACGGGAGCGTAGTGCCGTATTCTGAAAGCAATAATACGCCTGGTAGAACAGTTACATGGATCGATTATACAGGGAATAAGTACGATTCCGGAGTGAAAATTACTGCTACTTTTTCAGGGGTTGTTAGCGCAGATGCGAAATATTTAGGCCAGGAAGTGCTTGTTAATGGCCCATATACTCAAACCGCTACGGCTACAATTCCTTAAAGGCCTAAGCAAAGAGCAAATTTGAATGCTGAAGTTGGTCGGAGTCGGTGAGGAAACTAATTCCTTGGACACCACAGTTACCTCATTCAATTCAACATTTCAAATACAATGGATTCTAAGAGTAATTTGTCCGAGTAATGTTGCGATTAGCGTGAGTCTCTAATGTGCCGAAGCTGATGGCATATAAAATCGCCCTGTCAGCGTAAATACTGGCAGGGCGATTGTCATTACTGCGGCGTTATTAGCATTCCATAAAAGTTTTGAGAGGAGCACTTTCCAAGCTCGAATTTTGCCAATTCCAATCAGAAAAGGCATGTTGGAACATCAACAAAAAATTATGTATGGCTTTTTTTAGAAAGTGTCAGAGCGGCTCGCCTTGCGCGAGTCAGCGCCATACGCGCGCTTTCCGGTTTTACATTGAGATCACTGGCAATTTCAGCGTAGCTCTTTTCTAAAATATATCGGCTACTGAGCAAAAATTTAGTCTTATCGTCGAGCTCATCCCAAATTTTTGCGAAAGAGTTGATTTCCTCGGATTTTAACAGGATGACTTCGGGGTCGGAGTCATGATCGTCATCAACATTGCTATTATCAAATTCGTCGGCAAGAATCTCTTTTCGTCGGCTGATATTTCGAATATAAGTCAGAGCTGCATTTCTTGCGGATGTTGCAATGTAGGAGGTAAGCACTTTGGCTGGCATAGGACGCAGTGTATCAATGTTATTAATAAGCTGAACGATGACGGTCTGAAAAATGTCATCCTTAGACCAGGGATCGTTTAGTATTGAACCGATTTCGTGATATATGAGCCGTTGATAGGAGAAAAAAATGTTCTCCATAAAATCTCGATCACTTTCGTTTTCGATCGCTAGGATACTTGCTGGGATTGGAATCATTTGCTGTCACCTGTTTTGCTATATGTGTCGATCATTTGCCGGACTTCCATGTCAGAGATGATTAGGCTAAGCGCAACCTGACGGTTAGCCGGTAATTTAGCAAATGATGCCATCACATCGCCAAGAGTCTTTTGGGCGGTGACGGTTTGCTGCAACATATCGACAGGGAGATTAGATGAGGTGCGACCGAGCAGGTAGTCAGTTGTGACATGAAAGAAGTTTGCAAGAGCAATGACCTTATCAACATCCGGGAGGTGCACACCGTTTTCATAATTTGAAATTGTTCCAGAGGAAACACAGAGAATATCACCAAGTTCCTTTTGAGTTAGCCCCTTATCTTGCCGCAATTCGGCAATGAGTTCTCCCAAATGAGCCATATAAGCCACTCCTCTAAGAAATTGCACTTGATGTTTGAATTATATATTTTCTGATTTCTTATCGGCTTATATTTTAGGAAAAGAATTGAAATTGTAATATTTACGTGTTATAAATTAGATTTACCATAGTTTTTGAAACGAATGGTTAAATGGGGGAGCAGCGCGGGGCTAAGTGCCTGTTGCGACTATTTATAGATATTGTCTTATCAATAATAGAGAGAAAGGTTGAGGCTCAGAGGAGCGAATAGGGGTGAGTCGCACGATGAATCACAGCTTGAGTGATAGGGCAGCACCAACGAGTCAGGAGTTTATCACGCAGATATACAAGAAGTATGATCGGCTGATGCTTTTCACAGCAAAGAAGTACCTGATGGATCTACAGGAGTGTGAGGATGCTGTTCAAGAGAGTTTGTTAAAACTTATGAGACGGATCGAATTGCTTCGCACGTTAGAAGAACCGATATTGACCAGCTATGTTGTAACTACTGTACGCAATACGGCCATCAATATACTGCGGCGGCAGAAGCGAGATGCTCAGAATATAACATCGTTTACAGAATCGGTCGAAGAGAGTATCATAGAGCCTGATTCTATAATTGATATTATTATGGATCGAGAAGCCAAGAGAAGTTTGCGCGAGGCGATTGATGAGCTGGAACCGAATGAAAGGTTACTGCTCGAGGGGAAGTATTTCCTTGGATATGATGACAGACAGTTGTCAGAGTTGCTATCCTGTGCGCCGGGGAGTATTCGAATGAAACTAACTCGAGTCAGAAGAAAGGTATTATGTTCGATGCAGGAGAAGGGGGGAGCTTAGAATGACCCATCATGAAAAGCTGGTAGAACGATATGAAGATGCTTTGTTCGCATTGATGATGGAAGATGTAGCTGAGACGGAAGGCGAAAAGCTGCAGGAGCTTAATGAACAGCTTAAACGCGATCCGTCGGCAGAAATTCCAAGGGAGTTGGATGAGCGCTGTATTCGCACAATTAGGACTGAATTCGGAAAGAAAAACTTTATATCTGCGAGACGTGGAGCGGTGCGAGTTTTTAGAGTGATCTCGGCAGCTACTTTGATTATGATGCTGCTATTTACCACAGCGTTTGCAGCATCTCCATCATTCCGCGCTCAGACGCTAACTGTTCTTGTGGAAATGTTTGATGACCATGGTGAGATCCGCTTTAATGGCATTACTAATGGTGCAGAAACCCGCGAGATGAGTATTTTGTGGATGCCAGATGGGTACCAAACTGAGCTTGAAGAGTTTGACGAGAGCAGAATGATTATTAGGGCAGAGGGAGAAAACGGCGAAAACCTTGATGTTACGGCTACGGCCATATCTAAGAATCGTTCATACAGCTTTGATACCGAGGGGGCAATTGAAGAATCAGCAATGGTTCAGAGTAATGAGGCTGGCGTTTATCAAATGAAAACCGAGAAAGGTGATAAGATAACCGTGCTTTGGACAGATATAGAAAAAGGTTGGATCGTTAAAGTTACGGGATATAACATTTCAAAAGAAGATATGCTTCGCATTTCGGAGAGTGTCGAGATTCGATAAAAAGGAAGAGATTTTTCTCTTCCTTTTTATTTTTTACGTTGCACTTGCTGTATGGCGGCGTCTGTTGTTCTGGGCGCTGCAAAACAGATAAAATATGGAGGTCAAAATGAAATTTAAAAGATTAGTGACTATTATGCTAACGCTGAGTGTGGCTGTGTCGTTGGTGGCCTTTCCTGTGGCTGCGGTTGATTATTCGGATGTGGTTGCTCCGCTATACATTGGATTGGAAGATGTCACCGCTGATCTTGCTATTAGCAGTAATGGCTACGCGAATTGCAGCGGATCAGCTTATGTCGCGAACGGCTATAACGCAACTGTTGTAATGGAATTACAGCAAAAGAATGGTACATGGAAACCCATCAAAAGATGGTCTAAGAGCGGAGGATACGTATCTATGAATGAATCGTACCAGGTCTCAAGCAAGTATTACTATCGTGTAGCTGTTACCGCAAAAGTTTATAATTCGAGCGGAAGCCTTGTGGAAAGTAAGACTTCGTATTCTGGCGAAGTCTACTATTAATAATAAGTCCCTATAAGTAAGTGGATTTAGAGCGATTCTAAATTACAAAATGCTGCGCTCAATTTAATTAGTAAAAAGGCCTTGGGGTAACCAAGGCCTTTTTGCTAATTGGAATCTTTTAGGTATGAGGCCTGTGTCGTTTTACCTTGCGAAAAATCCTATAGGCACTCTTTCCGACGGCTAATTTTGCCGTTGGAAAATTTTTTTGAAAATTTTTGCCGAAACTTTGCCAAAACCGCACCTTCCATTCGGGATAGAAGCGAAAGGGGAAGAAAGCCGACCTCTCGGTGCATGAGAGGAGGTGAACGACTCTTGGAGCTGACACCATCCCAAAAGAAAACCGTTAGACATCAGTTCGACAGCTTTTGCAGGAAGGTTCTGCGCGAAGAAGCCCGCGATTATGAGCGTCATATCGCGTGGCGTTCCAACCATGAGGTATCCCTTTCGGAGCTGTCAGAGGAGCAGGAGCGCCAAATGTATGTGCTGGACGAGTATCCGTCCGAGCAGACGCATTTTCATGTGCAGGGCTATGATGTGGCAATCGAAAACGAAGATCTCGCCAACGCCCTGACGGTGCTGCCGGATGATAAGCGTGACATTGTTCTGCTTGCGTATTTCCTTGATATGAACGATCAGGAAATTGCGGACAAGCTGGACATGGTACGCCGTACCGTGCAATACAAGCGCGCTCAGTCCCTCAAGGAATTGAAAAAAGAAATGGAGGTTAATGAAGATGGCACGCAATCTGAGTAATGCCGCTGCATCTCTGCTGCCTTACTCGACCATCGAAGCGGCAGCGTCCGGTAATGTGGACGCGATCAATGCTGTGCTGAAGCACTATGAGCGTTATATTGCGGCTCTGGCAACCAGAACCCTGTATGACGAAAACGGTGTTCCGCACCTTTGCCTCGATGAAGAAAAGGTATGCAGGATGCGAACCAAGCTGATTACCAAGATTCTTGACTTCAAGGTAAACAAAACAGCCTAAAACCCATAGTAGCTCGTGCAGGAGCGTGTCCCCCTTTCCACGCTTCTGCAACGGGCCATTCGTGCATCCGCGAGGAAAGGTTCTTATCACCCGATAGGAGCCTTTCCCGGCTGATCCACAGCCAAATATCACACGCGCCCGAAAGCGCGGATCTGCTGTACCTTGAAAATTTCATAGGCAACCGGATAACGAACCTGAACGGAGCAAAGCCCAGCAAATGGCGCGCCATGATCCGCACGGAAAGGAGGATTTAGGCGAGCGATTCAGCCAGTTTGCATCTGTGTGTGGCATCACAGATGGCCATGACCTCCGTTCAGCTAACGATACTCCCGCGTTGAACGCCCTCAAAGCATTGCGCGGCGCACCCATCAGCATGGGCCGGGGTGAGATTCCCGTGGGCTGCTGCCAGCGGCCATCCGGTTTTGTCGCTTTCATTAAATCAAAAGTAATTATAGGAGGTAGTCATGCGAAAAAATGCAATTCGTTTTATGCTAAATGATTACCCTGATGTAATGTCTATTGATGAGATGTGCAGGGCTTTGTCAATTGGCAAAAAGACTGGATACAAGCTATTACAGACTGGCCAGATTCGTTTCTTGAAAATAGGCCGCGCATATCGCATTCCGAAAATCAATTTGTTGGAATATCTGCAAGTAATCCGACCGGAATGAAACGGGCCTTTCTTATCTAAGGCTGTGTTTTTTGCATTGCTGGGTGACAGGTGATACTATAAGGAGGCCGACAGCAGAAATCCTATGGCCTCCGATTTGTGTGAAAGGAGGATTAACATGGTAGCGGGCCATCTGCACGAGAAAAATGGCTATTATTACATCATTCTAAACCTGACAGATTCAGCAGGAAAAAGAAAGCCCAAATGGATCTCGACAGGCTTAACGATCAAGGGCAATAAAAAACGCGCAGAACAGATGCTCATGGAAGAACGGAGAAAATATGCCAATGCCAAGACTGGTGACGATGTGCTATTTGCAGACTTCATGGAACAATGGCTTGAGATTGTAAAATCAACCGTCAGCATACCGACTTATTCTTCGTATGTAAATGCTGTGAAGTCAATTATTGCACCATACTTCCGAAAGAAGAAAATACTCTTACGGGATTTGCAGGCACATGACATTCAAATGTTTTATCAGGAGCAATTACAGCGGGTAAAGGCGTCGTCTGTGATTCATTATCACGCAAATATCCATAAGGCACTCAAATACGCCGTCAAGAACGATATGATTCCGAGCAATCCCGCCGACAAGGTTGAGCGGCCAAAGCAGGATAAATTTTACGGCAACTTTTACGATAGGGATGAGTTGAACAAACTCTTTGAAGCCGTTGCAGGCACAAAATTGGAATTGCCGGTTCTTCTCGGTGCATTTTATGGCTTGCGTCGAAGTGAAATCGTTGGCTTAAAATGGAGCGCCATTGATTTTGAGCAAAACACCATTACAATCAGCCATACCGTAACTTCTTGCAATTTGGATGGTAAATGTGTAATCGTTGCAAAGGATACGACAAAAACAAAGTCCAGCCGTAGAACGCTCCCGCTTGTACCGTACTTTCATGAAAAGCTGCTTGCGGTAAAGGCTCAACAGGAAAGAAATCAAAAGCTATGTGGACGTTCCTATAACAGAGAATTCCTTGAATATATTTGCGTAGATGATATTGGGGATCGGTTCAAGCCGAACTATATTACATCACAATTTCCTAAACTGCTGGAACGGAACGGCTTCCGCAAAATCCGCTTTCATGATCTCAGACATAGCTGTGCGAGCCTCCTGCTGGCCAGCGGTGTCCCCATGAAACATATTCAAGAATGGTTAGGACATAGCGATTTTTCAACCACAGCAAATATCTACGCGCACCTTGATTACTCATCAAAGCTCACATCTGCAAGCGCAATGGAAAGCAATTTCCATCTCGGGGTATAAAAAAGAAGCTACCAACCGAGGTTGATAGCTTCTATGGCGGAGGGCGTGGGATTCGAACCCACGGGTCGGCTCAACACCGGCCAAACGATTTCGAGTCGTTCTCGTTATGACCTCTTCGATAGCCCTCCGAATATGTCGACCCCTATTCTATCCTAAATCCTTGAAAAAAACAAGGTCAGGAATAGGATAGAAAAACAGGATAGAACAAGCAAAAATATGAACTTCAATAAAAGCCGTTGAGTGCTTGAAACACAAGGGATTGGAGATTTTTTGGTGGCTCTAACGGGAGTAGATTTCGAGTCAGCCCCGTTATGACCACTTCGATACCGCTGCGTATTCAGTTCGCTGTTATCAGCCAAACTATTATGCCATAACTTTTTGCGTCTTGCAAGGTCTTTTTTCGCATTCGGGGCATATTCTGTGCGTATGAAGACTGTCTATTTATCGGTACGCCTGAAAAATTACGAAAATGCGCTCGCGCTGGTCGGTGCGCCGCTCGCCGAAACGCCGGAGAACGCGGACGTTTTGCTGCTGCCCGGCGGGGGCGACATGCACCCGCGCTTTTACGGTCAAGCGCTGAACGGCTCGGAAGATCTCGACGAAGCACGTGACGCGCGTGAGCTCACGCTGATTGACAACTTCCTGTGCGCGGGAAAGCCTGTCATCGGCATCTGCCGCGGGCTGCAAGTCCTCAACGTCTATTTTGGCGGCACGCTGCGTCAGCACATCGAGGGCCACAGTCAAATTGACGGCGTTGACCGGCTGCATGCCATCAACACCGCGCCGGGCCTTCTGCGCGAGCTGTACGGTACGCGCTGCACGGTCAACAGTGCACACCATCAGGCCGTCTGGCGGCTGGGGACGGGGCTTCAGGTCTTCGCCTGCGCGGAGGACGGCACGGTCGAGGCCGTCGGCCACAGGACGCTCCCCGTCTTTGCCGTGCAGTGGCATCCTGAGCGGCTGTGCGGCGCGTTCGCGCGGCCGGAAAGTGCTGACGGTGCAAGGCTTTTGTGCGCTCTACTCAGATAACATAAAAAAGTGCAGAAAAATTCTGAAAAAACGTTGACAAAACGGGACACTGATGCTATTATAATAGAGCTGACGATTTTTGCGGAGGGCGCATGCAGGTGTAGCACAATGGCTAGGGCACCAGCCTTCCAAGCTGGGGATGCGGGTTCGATTCCCGTCACCTGCTCCATTCAATTCGCGCCAGTAGCTCAGTTGGATAGAGCAACTGCCTTCTAAGCAGTAGGCCGGGGGTTCGAATCCCTCCTGGCGTACCATTTACAAGGCGCTCCTCAGCAAAGCAGCAAATATCGCACGGATACAGAATATGTGGTGGGTGTAGCTCAGTTGGTTAGAGCACCGGATTGTGGTTCCGGGTGTCGAGGGTTCGAGTCCCTTTACCCACCCCACAAAAAGAGAGGGATGGGATTTGGCCCCAGCCCTCTCTTCCCAATAGGGGTGTAGCCAAGCGGTAAGGCAAGGGACTTTGACTCCCTCATTCGCTGGTTCGAGTCCAGCCATCCCTGCCAGATTTTTACCGCTTCGGTGGTTTGGAATAGAATATGCTTCGTTAGCTCAGTTGGCAGAGCACCTGCCTTTTAAGCAGGGTGTCCGGGGTTCGAATCCCCGACGAGGCACCAAAAAAGAGATGGCTTTAAGCTGTCTCTTTTTTTTGGATTCCGTTAGAAATTAAAATACTCGGGGCAAATAAACACCTCAGGGCAGTTTCTCTTGCCGCTCTGCGGCAATCCACCTTCTGTCGCGGCAGAAAACGAATTTGAATTTATTTCGTGCCGTGCGCGGCACGAAGCTCTACGAGGCTTTTCATTCTACGCCGCCCGCAAAGAACCTTTGCTTGTCTGCTCGTGGCTTTTTTGCTATGATGTGAGCAGCAAGGGAGGTCGATCTATGTCTGATTTCAGTTCCAACCTGCGGCGGCTGCGAAAAAGGGCAGGTCTTTCGCAGGACGCGCTCGCGGAAAAGATCTCCGTCGCCCGCCAGACCGTTTCAAGCTGGGAGCGCGGCAATTCCTACCCGGACCTTGACATGCTGGTGCGCATCAGCGACGCACTCGCGACCGATCCGAACGAGCTGCTTTACCCGAATCAAAAACGCAGGAGCGGCGGCGTGAGCCGCCTTGTGGACGACGACTTTTTCGGCAAGCTCACGGTCGTTATTTGGATCGTGGGGTTCCTGCTCGGCCTGTCCGCCGGCAGTCAAGGCTATGCGTCGGGGCCGAACACCATCTCGTGGCATTTCGTGTTTTCCGACGCGCTGCGATGCTGGGCTCCCGCATTTTTGACCGGCATGGCGTTTCTCGGCCTTCAGAAGATCATCGACCTTTTGAAAGAGCGCGGCGAGTAAGCGGGCATCCTTTGCCCAGGCTCTTGCCATTCTCCTCAAAAACGGCTATGATGGACTTACTTTGCATGAACAGGAGAAGCGCATTGAATATCACGACCATTTTATTCGACCTGGACGGGACGCTGCTGCCGATGGATCAGGAGGCGTTCACGACCGGATACTTTAAGTTCCTCGCCAAAAAGCTCGCGCCCTACGGCTACGAGCCCAAATCCCTCGTTGACGCCATTTGGGCGGGCACGGCGGCCATGGTCAAAAACGACGGCAGCTGCACGAACGAGCAGGCCTTCTGGAAGAAGTTCGCGGCGATCTACGGCGAGGAAAAGTGCCAAAGCGACCAGGGCCTTTTCGAGGATTTCTACGCCAATGAGTTCAACGCCGCGCGCGACATCTGCGGCTTTAATCCCGCGTCGGTGGAGACGGTCCATAAGCTCAAAGAGTGCGGCTACCGCGTTGCGCTGGCGACGAATCCAATCTTTCCCCACATGGCGACGGAGAACCGCATCCGCTGGGCGGGCCTTGTGCCGGAGGATTTTGAAATTTACACGACCTACGAGGCCTCGACCTTCTGCAAGCCGAATCCTGCCTACTACCTCGAGGTCGCGCGCACGCTCGGCGTCAAGCCGGAGGAGTGCCTGATGGTCGGCAACGACGCGACCGAGGACATGGCCGCACGCGAGGTCGGGATGGATGTCTTTCTTTTGACCGACTGTCTCATCAACGCGAAAAACCGCGACCTGAACGCCTATCCCCGCGGCGATTTTGCCGCACTGAACGCCTACATCGACGCACTGCAATAAAAAACTGCCGCCCAACGGGCGGCAGTTTTTACTTTTCGAACACTACTTTCTGCTTTTCCCGTTCTGCGCGGTGACGAGGCGGAAGATCGTGGACACCAACAGGATCGCCACGGCGATGCTGCCCGCGACGCCCGCGGTCTCAAGTCCTTTGTGCACCGCGGCCTGCACATCGCCGCCCAGGCCGAGGCTCATCGTGTAGTAAATGCCCGCGCCCGGCACCAGCGGCAGGAGCGAGATGACGAGGTACGACGTGACGGGGTATTTGCGCGAGCGCGCCAAGATTTCAGCGTAAAGCGCCGAAACGACGGCGGCGAAGAAATTCATGCTGTAAATGCTCATGCCCAGATCACGGCAGAGCAGGTACGTCATCCATGTGAACACGCCGCCAAGCGCGCAGAGAATGCTGCCCCAGTCGTGCACGTTGAAGAGGATGAAAAAGCCCGTACAGGCGACGAAGATCATCACGGCCTGTACCCAGGCGGGATAGCTCGCCGAGCCGGACGAGACCGTCAGCCCGTATACGCCGGACGTGACGCGCCATGCCGCCGCCGTGCCGAGCGCGATGGCGAACGCCGAGAGAAGCACCTGCACGATGCGGTTGATGCCGGAGTTCGTATCGCCGTAAATGATGTCGCGCATGGAGGTCGTGATGAGAAGGCCGGGGACCAAGATCATTAAGGTGCCGATGATGACAAAGTCGATATAGTCGACCAGATGGAAGCCCGCGGCGAGATACGCCGGCACCGCCATGGCGAACGCCTCGACGATGGTGCTGAAAAACGGGTTGGTCTCACGCCTGTCCATCTGGCGCGAGACAAAGCCGATGATGAGGCCCAGAAGGCCAGCGAACAGGCTGTCGCGCAGCGTGCCGCCAAACACCGGGCAAAAGCCCGCCGCGGCGCAGAAATTGCCCAGGTAATAAACGGGCACCGAGTAGTGCCGCCGCCCCTTGAGCGTTTCGTCGAGCCACTGCGCGGCGACGCTCGGGTCAGGCGTTTCGGCGCAGATGCGGCGCGAGAGCGCGTTGAGCTTTTCCACCGACTCGAGGTCATTGCCGTGAAAGCCGACGCGCTTCATCACCATCAAAGGCTTGCCGTTGGCAGCCTCGAGGCTGACCATCACGCAGTTGGGGATGGAAAAGGCCTCGCATTCAATGCTGTAGGCGCCGATGATGCGGCGTATCGTCTCTTCGACGCGGAACGTCTCCGCCCCGCTGAGCGCCAGATGATAGCCGACGCGCGCGGCCAGATCGGTCAAAAGGTAATAATCCATAAAAAATCCTCATATTTTTGGGAAATTTGCCGTCAGCGGGCCTTATATTACAGCGAAACGACCGTCCTGTCAATGCTGACAGGGCGGTCACGCAAAAAACATTTGCCATTTTGCCGCGGCGGCACTATACTGGTGCTCGGTCAAGCGGAAAACAGAAAGAAATGGGAGAGATCATGGGAACTACAGTCAAAAAGCATGAGATCGACATGCTGCACGGCTCCATCTGGAATAAGCTGCCGCTCTTTGCCCTGCCGGTCGCGGCCACGGCGATCTTGGAGCAGCTCTTCCACGCCTCGGACGTCGCCATTGTCGGCAACTTCACGGGCGATGCGCGCACAGTCGCCGTCGCGGCGGTGGGCGCAAACGGCCCGATCATCGGCCTCATCGTCAACCTTTTCATCGGCATCGCGCTCGGTGCGAACGTCGTCATCGCGAACGCCATCGGCTGCCGCGACGACAATGCCGTCAAGCGCGCGGTGCACACGGCCATCGTGTTTGCCGTGTGCGGCGGCGCAGCGGTCGCGCTGCTTGGTCAGCTCATCGCCTCGCCGCTTTTGAGTATTCTCAATGTGCCGGAGGACGTGTTCCCCTATGCGCTTTTGTATCTGCGCATTTACCTTCTCGGCATGCCGGTGATATTGCTCTACAACTTTGAGGCCGCGATCTTCCGCAGCATCGGCGACACGAAAGTGCCGCTCGCGGCGCTCGCGGTCTCCGGTGTGCTGAACGTGCTGCTAAACCTCTTTTTCGTCATTGTGCTGCATATGACGGTCAACGGCGTCGCCATCGCCACGGTGGCGGCCAACGCCGTGAGCGCGGCACTGCTCTACGTCCGCCTGACGCGCACGGATAAATGCGTGCGCGTGGAGCGGAAAGCGCTGCGCATCGACGGCGCGAGCTTGAAGCGCATTTTGAGCATCGGCCTTCCCGCGGGCGTGCAGAGCGCGGTGTTCTCGTTCGCCAACATCGTCATCCAGTCGGCCATCAACACCCTCGGCACGGTGGCGATCGCGGCGTCGAGCGCGGCGTTCAATGTGGAAATTCTCGCCTACGACGTGCTCAACTCGTTTTCGCAAGCCTGCACGACCTTTGTCGGCCAGAACTACGGCGCGGGGCAGATCAAGCGCTGCAAGAAGACGATGCAGCTCAGCTTTTTGGAGGGGGCCATCGCGACATTTGTCTCGGTCGTTGTCCTGCTGCTGAGCGCAAGGTCGCTGCTCGCCATTTTCAACAGCGATCCCGAGGTCATTGCCATCGGCTATATTCGCCTTGCGACGATCCTGCCGGCGTATGTTTTCTGCCTGATCTACGAAATACTCTCCGGGTATCTGCGCGGCTTCGGCATTTCGCTCGCGCCCGCGCTTTTGACGATGCTCGGCGTGTGCGGTATCCGCATCGCGTGGGTCAAGTTCGTCTTCCCGATGAGCATGACGTTCCAGACCGTCATGTGGGTCTATCCCATCAGCCTTGGCGCGACGGCGGTGCTGATCCTCTGCGCCGTGCTGATCTATCGCCCGTCCAGACGCTTTGCGGGCCTTGAAACGGAAGAAGAGGACAAGTGAGGGGGGAATCCTCACTTGTCAAAATGCTCCCAGAAGGCGCGCACGGCAGCCTCGTATGCTCCGCGGCCCATATAGTAGCTCATCGCGTGGTCCGCGCCGGGCACGACGAGCAGCTTGCAGGGCGCGGCGCAGGCGTCGCGGTTTTCAAACGCCATTTTGAGCGGGACGAAGTGGTCGTCCTCGCCGTGAATGAGCAGGATCGGAACATCGGTATTTTTGAGCGCCTCGACGGTGGAGTAGCTGCCGGACGAGGCGTTCAGTCTCTTTTTGCACAGGCTGTCGGCGATGACGGTCGCTGCGCGGACAGGAAGATGCAGGTTCTTCCCCATCACGTGCTGCCAGATCGCACGCGGCGAGGTGTAGGCCGAGTCGGCGATCACGCCGTGCACCGCGGCGGGGAGAATATCGCCTGCGGCCATGAGCACCGTCGCCCCGCCGAGCGACACGCCCATAAGGTAAACGGGCAGGCCGGGGAAGCGTTCGGCTGCCCAGTTTGCCCAGTCGACGCAGTCGTAGCGCTCGGTCAGGCCGAAGCCGATGTAGTCGCCCTCGCTCTCGTTCTGCGCGCGCTGCTCCACATAGAGCACGCTGCACTGCTCGCGGCTTAAAAAGTCCGCGAGCAGGCCGAAATCGCGGTACCACGCTGAGCGCCAGCCGTGAAACGCGATCACAAGGCGCTTGGCCTTTTCGCATTCACGAAGATGGCCCACGAGCGTCAAGCCCTCGCGGTTTTCGAGCAGCACTGTCTCCGTTTCCAAAGAGGCGAGCTTTTTCGCGGCGGCGCGCTGCGCCTCGCGGTAGGACTCGTCGCGCTTTTCGCCCGTGAGCTGGGCGCTGCCCTTATTTTTGAGCGCCTTGGGCGCTTCGCGCTTCATCGCGACGTCCATGAGCGTTCTCGTCACGCCGTAGGCCGCCGCGCCGTAGAGTGCCGCCGCAGCCGTGACAAATATAGCCGCCTTTGTCGTTTTTTTCATAACTGTAACCTCCTTGTATCCAAACTGTAAACTCTTATCTTGGGTACTGGACAGGGATATTTTCCCGTGTTATACTCCAAACTAATCTAAGTTCCGGGCGGTTTCGACCGCCCGTCTCTTCTTTCAGCGTAGCAAAAACTCCGGCTTTTTGCTACGTTCAGTTTTTCCCGTTTGTATGCACTTCCTGCCGGAAATTTCAATGATCGGAGGAACGCATTTTCATGAACGAAGTCAAGTCCCCGAAAAAGCCGCTGCTGTACTACTACTTTGTGGTGATGCTGCTTGTGATGCTCTTCAACTTCATCGCCATGCCGTGGATCTCTGAGCACCAGATCAAGGACGTCGACTACAACACTTTCGTCACCATGACAGAGCAGGGCGAGGTCGGCCGGGTCGAGATCCAGGAGCAGTCCAACCGCATTCTCTTCACCAGCAGCGATGAAAAGACCGTCTACAAGACGGCGATGGTGCCTGACGACGGTTTGGTGCAGCGCCTTTTGGACGCTGGCGTCTCCACCACGGGCGAGGAGATCGAGCAGACGTCCACGCTCGTCAGCATTCTCGCCTGGGTGTTGCCCATCGTCATCTTTGTCGCGCTGGGACAGTATATGTCGCGCAAGATGATGGAGAAGATGGGCGGCGGCAACTCCATGATGTTCAACATGGGGAAGTCCAACGCCAAGGTCTATGTCAAATCTGCCGAGGGCATCCGCTTCAGCGATGTGGCGGGTGAGGATGAGGCCAAGGAAAATCTTGCCGAGGTCGTCAACTATCTGCACGACCCCAGCAAGTATCAGGAGATCGGCGCGTCGATGCCCAAGGGCATTCTGCTCGTCGGCCCTCCGGGAACCGGTAAAACGATGCTCGCCAAGGCGGTCGCCGGCGAGGCGAATGTGCCGTTCTTCTCGATGTCGGGCTCTGAATTTGTCGAAATGTTCGTCGGCATGGGCGCGAGCAAGGTGCGCGACCTCTTCAAGCAGGCCAAGGAAAAGGCCCCCTGCATCGTCTTCATCGACGAGATCGACGCCATCGGCCAGAAGCGCAGCGGTGGCCAGTACGGCGGCAACGACGAGCGCGAGCAGACCTTGAACCAACTGCTCACCGAAATGGACGGCTTTGAGGGCAACAACGGCGTCATCATTCTCGCCGCCACGAACCGCCCCGAATCCCTTGACCCCGCGCTCACGCGCCCGGGCCGCTTCGACCGCCGCGTGCCGGTGGAGCTGCCCGACCTCAAGGGACGCGAGGCTATCTTGCAGGTCCACGCGAAGAAGATCAAGGTCGCCGAGGACGTCGACTTCAACAAGATCGCGCGCATGGCCTCCGGCGCTTCCGGCGCGGAGCTTGCCAACATTGTGAACGAAGCGGCGCTGCGCGCCGTGCGCGACGGCCGCCGCTTTGCCACGCAGGCAGACCTTGAGGAAAGCATCGAGGTCGTCATCGCGGGCTACCAGAAGAAGAACGCCATCATGACCGACGAGGAGAAGAAGATCGTCTCCTACCACGAGATCGGCCACGCGCTCGTGGCGGCGATGCAGACGCACTCCGCCCCCGTGCAGAAGATCACCATTGTGCCGCGCACCTCGGGCGCGCTGGGCTACACGATGCAGGTCGAAGAGGGCAACCATTACTTGATGAGCAAGGCCGAAATGGAGAACAAGATCGCCACGCTGACCGGCGGCCGCGCCGCGGAGGAGGTCGTGTTCCACTCCGTCACGACCGGTGCGTCGAACGATATCGAGCAGGCGACCAAGCTCGCCCGCGCGATGATCACGCGCTATGGCATGAGCGACGATTTCGACATGGTCGCGCTTGAGACGGTCAACAATCAGTACCTCGGCGGCGATGCGTCGCTCGCCTGCTCTGCCGAAACGCAGACGAAGATCGACCAGCGCGTCGTGGAGCTGGTGAAAGCGCAGCACGAGAAGGCTGTGAACATCCTCACCGAGAACCGCGCGAAGCTCGATGAGCTGGCGCAGTACCTCTACGAGAAAGAGACGATCACAGGCGAAGAGTTCATGCACATCCTGAACGCGAAGTAAACTCCATAAATAGAAAGAAGGCACAGCCAAACGGCCGTGCCTTCTTTTTGCTTACAGGTTGCTTTCTTTTCGACCCGTGCGGCTGCGCAGGTAGTCGCCAAGGTTTGTGATGCAAAGGAGTGTCACGACCAGAAATGCGCCGGGGATGAGCAAGATCCACCATGCGTCGGTCATCAGCGCCTTTTCCGCGAGCGAGAGCATGCTGCCCCAGGTCACGACCTCAATGGGCAGGCCGAGGCCCATGAAGCTGAGCGTCGACTCGGCGATGATGGCGCTGCGCACGTTCATCACCACCATGAAGAGAATGGACGAGAAGAAATTCGGCGCAAGGTGACACCGCAGAATGTGGAAAAAGCTGCCGCCCATGCACTTCGCCGCGATGACATACTCGCTCGCGCGCAGCTGCTGCACCTCGGTGCGCACGACCTTGGCGATGCTCGTCCAGCTCGTGAGGCCGATGACGAGCGCGATGCTCCACGCGCTCGGCGTGCCGATGATCGCCTGCAAAAAGATGACGAGCAGCAGGTTCGGCACGCTGAGAAGAATTTCGGTCAGGCGCATCAGCAGCGCGTCGAGCCATTTGGACGCAAGCCCGCTGACCGCGCCGAATAGAATCGCGAGCAGCGTCGAAATGACGGTCGAGCCGACGCCGATGAACAGCGACAGCCGCCCGCCGTACCAGATCATCGAGAAGATGTCGCGCCCCATCGTGTCCGTGCCGAACAGGAATTCGCGGCACGGCGCAACGGAGCAGTGAGCCAAATCAAGATACGTCGGATTCTTCGTCATGATGAGTTCGCAGAAAAGGCACGCGAGCACGATGAGTGACAAAATTACAGCGGAGACGACAGGCTTGCCGCGCAGGGGATGTCTATTTTTCGTGGGTACGGCCTCCGGCAGCGGTCGCGCGCCGACGATTTGGAAGCGGTCGTTCATGGCTGCACCTCCGCTTCCCGCACGGCCTGCTCGGCGCGGATGCGCGGGTCGATCTGCTCGTTGATCGTCTGTGCGATGATGCTGCACAGAATGACGAGCGCACCGGAGAGCAGGCTCAGCAGCATCAGCAGGTTGTAGTCCTTGTAGCGCGCGCTCTCATAGGCCAGCGTGCCGAGGCCGGGGTAGGAAAACACGGCTTCGACAATGTACGTCCCGCCCAGCACGTGAGGGACGGAGATGGCCATGATGCTTAAGTACGTTGGCATCGTGTTTCGCAGGCAGTGCCGCAGCATCACGGCGCGGCGCGCCAGGCCCTTGGCTTTGGCGAGCAGCACATAGTCTGCGCGCATCTCGTCAAGAAGCCTGTTTCGGATCATGTAGGCATAGTACCACAGGTGCCCGAGCACCACGACCGCAAGCGGCAGGATGAGGTGCGCGGCGCGGTCGGCGATGTTATTTTGCTGCCCGATGGAGTAGGCCCCCGAGCTCGGCAGCACGCGCAGCTCGATGGCGAAGATCAGAATGAGCAGCAGCGACAGCCAGAATTCCGGAATGCAGCTCGTGATGGTGCCGAGCTTGCAGACCGCGCGGTCGAAAAGCGTTCCCTCCCGCCGCGCGCAGAGCATCCCAAGCAGGAGTGAGAGCGTGAAGATCAGCACAAAACCGATGCCGCCGAGAAGAAGCGTATTGCCCGCGCGGCTTGCGATGACCTCTGCCGCGGGCATTTTGTACTTATACGAGATGCCGAAATCCCCGCGCAGGGCATTCTGCGCCCAGCGGACATACTGCGTGAAGATAGGCTCGTCGAGGCCGAGCTTTTCCTCCGCCTGCGCGCGCTCCTGCGGCGTCAGCTTCTCTGCACGGTCACCGTAGTAGGAGACGAGCGGGTCGCCCGGGGCGAGGCGTGAGACATAGAACACCGCGAGCGACAGAACAAGAACGCTCAGAAGAAACGCCAGCGCCTTTTTGCCGAAATACAGGATCTTCGATGGCTTTTTCATTGCGCGCCCCCTTCCTGCAAAGCGAAATGCTCCGGCTCGACCTCGACAAGCTCGCCCATCAGCGGGAACTGCCCGGGTGAGAAGTCCGGCAATACGCGGGTTCGTTCTATGCGCGGGTCAGGAACCGGCATAGCCGCGAGCAGCGCCTTGGTGTAGGGGTGGAGCGGATGGTCGTAAAGCGCGCGCACGGGCGCGACCTCGACGAGCTTGCCGTGGTACAGTACGCCGACGCGGTCACAGAGGAATTCCACCATCGCAAGGTCATGCGCGATGAAGAGAAACGAAAAGCCGTGCTCGCGCTGCAAGTGGCGAAACAGGTTGACGATCTGTGCCTGAATGGACACATCCAGCGACGCGATCGGTTCGTCCGCCACCAGAAGCTCCGGCTCCATGCACAGCGCCCGTGCAATGGCGACGCGCTGGCGCTGCCCACCGGAGAGCTCGGACGGGTACTTGTCGAGATAGGTTTTGTCAAGGCCGACATAATACATCTGGAGCTCGGCCTCCTTGCGGTATGTGCCGCGCGGCGGGGCGATGCGATGGATGCGCATGGGCTCGGTGATACTATCGCAGACCGTCATGTGCGGGTCAAGGCTCGAGGCAGAGTCCTGAAAGATCATCTGGCGTGTGGTTTGCAGCATTTTTTTGTTCGCGCGGCAGGCGGCCCTGTCACAGAGGTCGACGCCATTATAAAAAATGCGTCCGCCGCTCGGCTGCAAAATGCTCATCGCGCAGCGCGCGGCCGTCGACTTGCCCGAGCCGGACTCGCCGACGAGGCCGAAAATCTCCCCGCGGCGAATCTGAAACGAGATGTCGTCCAGCGCCTTGACGGAGACCTGCTTCGTCAGCGGGAAGACGTGGCTCACGTGCTGCACATCGAGCAGAATGTTATGTTTTGTCATCGCGCACCTCCCAACGGCGGCGCGATCTTCGGCGCACGCTCGTCGAGCAGCCACGTTGCGGCATAGTGCGTGTCGCTGACGCAGAACATCGGCGGCGCTTCCTCGTAGTCGATGGCGAGGGCGTACTCGTTGCGGGGGGCAAAGGCGTCGCCTTGCGGCGGGTCAATGAGCGTCGGCGGCATGCCGGGGATGCTCGGCAGCGTCTCCTTCCCGTGCGAGAGCGCGGGCAGCGAGCGCAGCAGCCCCCAGGTATAGGGGTGGCGCGGGTCGTAGAAGATCTCCTCCGCTGTGCCGGTCTCGACGATCTTGCCCGCGTACATCACGGCCACGCGGTCGGCGACGCGCGCGACGACGCCGAGGTCGTGCGTGACAAACACCGTCGCCGTGCCGAGCTTTCGCTGCACGTCGCGCAGCAGATCTAAGATCTGCGCTTGAATGGTCACATCCAGCGCAGTCGTCGGCTCGTCGGCAAATAAAATGCGCGGGTTCCCCGCGAGCGCAATGGCCAGCACCACGCGCTGGCGCATCCCACCGGAAAAGTTGTGGGGATAGAGTGCCATGCGCTCTTGCGCGCGGTCGATGCCGACAAGCTCAAGCAGTTCGATCACGCGCGCTCTTACGGCGCTTTTTTCGAGCTTTGGCCTGTGCGCAAGCACTGCTTCGGCGATCTGCGCGCCGACGGTCATCGTGGGATCAAGCGCGGTCATCGGGTCCTGGAACACCATGGAAAAGAGCGAACCGCGCAGCGCCGTCATCTCGCGCTCGCGATAAGCCGTAATGTCTGTGCCGTCTACGATGATCTTGCCGGACTTGATTTTTGCCGTCTGCGGCAGAAGACGCAGGATGCTCTTGCACAGTACGCTCTTGCCGCAGCCAGATTCGCCGACGATGGCGAGCACCTCGCCCGCTTTCAGCGAAAAGCTCACGTCGCGCACCGCCTGCACCTCGCCCGCGGGGGTGAAAAAGCTGACGGAAAGGTGCTCGACGTTCAATAGATCTGCCATGAAAAATGTCCTCTTTACGCAAGACAAAGGGGCTGAAATCAGCCCCTCGTCGAAAATGTCAATGGCGGTTACTCGCCGATCGCCCACTCCTGAATGTTCCAGAAAATGCCGACGCCGTGGTGGCCGAGCACCGTGTCCATGTTAATGCCGTGGACGGTGGACTTGGCGACATAGTTCGCGTCGATGTAGCAGATAAAGGCGTAGGCCGGATCGTCCGCGAGCGCGTGCAGAAATTTGCTGTAATACTCTTTGCGGACGGCGTCGTCGCTGCTCTGGCGCGCGAGCGTCAGATATTCGTCCACCAGCGCGTTTGAGTAGCCCGAGTAGTTCGCGCCCTTGTCCGTGCCGAAGACCTTGTAGGTGTGGTCGTCGGCGTCAAACGGGCTGCCCCAGCCGATGAGACACGCCATCTGGTCGCTCCAGTCCATCTGCGCGGGGATGTCCACCGTGCAGTGGATGCCGACCTCACGGAGCTGCTGCGCCGCGGCCTGCGCGATGTCGATGCGGTCCTGCTCGCCGGACATGACGCTGATGACAAAGCCGATCTCCTCGCCGTTTCGCTCGTAGTAGCCGCTTTCGCCCATCGTGCAGCCGACGGATTCGAGGATTTCTCTGGCCTTCGCGGGATCATAGTCGTAGCGGTTCACGGTCTCGTCATTGTAGACGTTGCGCTGGAGCGGGCTGTACGCCGCCATGCCCTGCCCGAGCAGCACCGAATCGACAATGGCCTGACGGTCGATGGCGTAGCAGACGGCGGGGATGATGTCGCGATTTTCCGTCCAGTAGGGGTTGTTGAAGTTGAAGAGAATGCCGCGGTAGTCCGCGGTGGTCATGTCGTAGCAGGTGTAGCCGTCCTTGCCCGCGAAGTTCTGCGCGTTTTTCGGGTCGAGCAGCGCAAGGTCGATCTCACCGGACTCGAGCTGCATCGCCTGCGCATTGTCGTCGGGTACGATCTTGAAGATGACGCGCTCGATGTTCGGCGCGCCCAGGAAGTAGTCCTCGTTGCGCACGAGCACGATGGACTGCCCGGCGTCCCAGCTTTCGAGCTTGTAGGGCCCTGTGCCGACGGGGGCGCGGAAAAAGGCGGATTCCTGCATATCCTCGCCCTCGAGTAAATGCTGCGGCAAAATCGCCATCGTCATGTATTCCAGAAACGCGGCGTTCGGCTCAGCGAGGCGGAACGAGACGGTGTGGTCGTCGAGCACGGTGATCTCCTGCACGTCCTCGTAATTCGGCGCGTTTTCCGAGCCGTTGTCGGGGTCCATGATGGCTTCGATCGTGAATTTGACGTCCTGCGCCGTGAACGGCTCGCCGTCGTGCCACTTCACCCCCTCGCGCAGGTAGAAAGTATAGGTGCAGTTTGCCTCGTCATAGTCCCAGCGCTCGGCGAGGGCGGGAACGATCTGGTCATTGCCGTCGTGCGCGGTCAGGCCGTTGAAGAGCAGCAGGTTGATCTCGCAGTGCTCGTCCATCGCGGGATCGATGCGCGTGTAGTCGGCAGAGCCGTAGACGAGCGTGGACGGCGCGTCGTCGGTCGAATCGCCGCCGCTCCGGCCGCAGGCGGCGAGGGAGAAGAGCATCGCGAGGGACAGCAGAAGAGTCAGCGCTTTTTTCATGGAAAAACTCCTTTTCGGTAAAAATTTGGAAACGTCGTGCCGCCGGGCGTGGCAAAAATACAGCTGTTTGTAGTAGTATAGGGGAAATTCCCGCCCACCACAAGCGGGGGTGGGGGATATGACGGGCAAAGTTTTTCCGAAAAATCACAGCGTGCGGCGGAAATTTCCCGCTTTTTACCCTTTTGCGAATCGCGCTTGCACTTTCCACGCGGCAATGGTACAAGATTATGCCGAAAATACAGCAAAGGAGTTTGCTTTTTATGAAATTAGGTATCGTCGAAAGTGAGCCTGTTTCTGAAACTCTCCGCAAACACACAAATGCCGATAAAGCTTGATAGGACAGGTATTTTCGGATGAAGTCAAAACATAAAAGTTCCTATTTCCCTACGCATTCCCTCGCGGAAATGGCGTAAAAATGGCGTATAGGAACCGGTGATACGCAGTTGCGAAAATCGCCTGCTGCAACATTACTAAGAATATTCAAGCTGCCCTGCGCACAAGCAGGGCAGCTTTTTTATCTGCGCACCGGCGCAGAGAGATACAAGGCGTTTCACTTCGCGCCGCAGCGTCCTGCGTGAAGTGTTTCCGCCACGGGAAGCGGTCGCAGAACGCCCAGTGCTTTTCATAAAACGTGGAAAATCGTCCGATGACATATGCTTGTCCTTTTATATCTGACGCATTATGTTAAGATGTGCAGTAGATGTTCCATTTTACCATCCCACTCTCTGCTGGAATCGGCGCACTCTTTCAACTCAGTTTCGATTTCAGTATATAAATCGTTCAAACTTTCCTTTCTGACACACAGTTTAGCTTTTCCTCTTGCAAAAACAAGAAGCTGCCGATACAACAAAGAAAAAACGACTTGTACCGAATGCACAAGCCGAAGAAGGAGGCAGACCATGGAGGAAAAACGCTGGGAATCGTGCAATGCAGAGGCGCTGCTGGATGAGTTCTTTTCGCAGAACAATCTCCGGCAGCTGGCGCTGAGCACGGGGGAGCTGCTGGACTGCCCGCTGATGGTACTGGATGATACCTTTCGCATTGCTGCGTACCGTTTGCCGCTCGGCTTTTCCGATGCGCTCTTTGAAACCGCCGTACGCTGCGGCGAGATCACCTACGAGGCCGGCGCAATCATCAGCAAAAATGCGATGCTCACAGCTGGTTGGGCGGACTATGTCCAGCTGGCTGATAGCCCCTATCGGCGGCGTTTTGCACCTCTCATCAGCGCAGGCGTGCGCCTCGGCTACCTCATCTGCGTGGATACGGACGGACATTTGGAAAAAATCCCGCCGCAGACCTGGGAGCTGGTGGAGCACATCCTCTCCAAGCAGCTGTTCATGGAGGTGAGCCGTCAGGACAAGCCTTCCGAGACGGCGGAGGACATCCTCATGCACCTGCTGGACGGCGGGTTTTCCTCCGCCGCGCATTTTCAGCTTCAGGCCTCCGGCACCTACCTCGCGGACTTTCATCCGCGCGCCTTCGCCCTCATCGACCTTGAGGCCTACCGCAGCGCTTACATGGGAAAGCGTCATCTGAAAGAGGAGCTGGAAGCGCAGATTGCGGATTCCCACCCCTTTTTATATAAGGGCGATGTTTTTCTCTTCCTGCACCGGGAGGGGGATGGCGACATCTTTTCTGAGCTTGCGGAGGAATTTCAGCTTAAAATTCTTATCTCTGCGCCGATCGACGACCTTTTCACCCTCCCGCAGCTCTACCGCACGGCGCGCGAGGCATTGGAGCTGATGAAAGATGAGCGCTTCCACGGTGAGGCCGTCTGCACAGCGCAGCAGCTGCGCACCCCGCTGCTGCTGAAAAATCTGGAGGGGCGCGGCGACCTGATCCCGATCGCGCTGCGCCGCCTTGCCGCCCACGACCGCGAAAAGGACACCCAGTACTGTGAAACGCTCTACCATTACCTCACCTGCTGCCACTCACTGAAAAAGACCAGCGACGCGCTCTATACCCACCGCAACACCGTGCTCTACCACATCCGCAGATTGCAGGAGGATTTCGCGATCCCGCTGGAGGAGCCGTCCCAGCACGCCGACCTACTGCTGGGCGTGTCGCTCATTTTGTTTGAGATCAAGGGGCCGGACTTTTTTCTGCGCGCGCCGAAAAATGAAGCATAAAACCGGCGCGATCACGCGCCGGTCAGATAGAAAAGGATGGTATCATGAAGGAAAACAGAAAGCTTTTGAGAGAAGTCCTCAAGGACATCCGCCACGATATGACGGATGAAGAGGTCCTGAACCTGCTGGCGGACAGTAAAATTTCCGAAAATCTCGCAGGTGAAAAGGGAAAATACACCATCGGTCAGCGGGCGGCGGACGCCATCGCGAAATTTGCGGGCAGTTGGGTGTTCATCTTCGCCTTCACCGGCGTACTGATCCTCTGGATGCTCGTCAACACGCTGCTCGCGGCAAAAGCGTTTGACCCCTATCCTTTCATTCTGCTGAACCTCGTGCTCTCGTGCGTCGCGGCCATTCAAGCGCCGCTCATCATGATGAGCCAGAACCGGCAGGAGGAAAAGGACCGCCGCCGCGCGGAGAACGATTACCGAGTCAACCTCAAGACAGAGATCATGATCGAAGACCTCTACGACAAGGTCAATGCCATCCTCGCCAGACAGACCGCACTGGAAAAACAGCTGACGGAGAAGGGCGAAAGCGCAGGGCAAAAATGAGGGAGGACAGAGCCGTCCTCCCTCATTTTTTGCTGTTTTTGCGCAACGCGGAATCCTCCTCCGCAAACCTGCGCGCTTTTGTTGAGATGCCTCTCCGGCGCGTAAAGCCCTTATACGTGCAAGACTCTATGTTGCTTTACAGCCGGAAGTGCTTCTTAAGTTCTTGGTTTTCCCCCAGCACCAGCAGCGTCATATCAGCGTCCAGCACAGTTTCCGGTGAGACATTCACATCGGTCTTGCCGTTCCGCTTCACGCCGAGGATGTTGACGCCATAGCGCCTGCGGATTTCCAACTCACCGATGCTGCGGCCCTGCCAATCCCCCGGCACGGCAACCTCGATAATGGCGTGCTGCTCGTCCAGCTCAATGTAGCTGAA
>ERZ791883.660-NODE-660-length-39419-cov-4.870161_pt1 | contig 39419 bp, 28 predicted proteins | sample MGYA00510160_ERZ791883 | MGnify/ENA primary metagenome ERZ791883 (study PRJEB30046, sample SAMN00792072) | human gut metagenome | study: EMG produced TPA metagenomics assembly of the A metagenome-wide association study of gut microbiota in type 2... | reverse complement strand
GAGGGGAAAACCGCCGCATCTTTGGATGCGGCGGTTTTTTGCGCGCTATTCTCGCTCTATTGGTTTTCGTCCCGCTCCATCAGCTCGAGCAGATGTGCCGTCTCGGCAGCGGCGTCCGGCGCGTTTGCCTCGACCTGCAGGGCGGAAGCGTTCGCGTCCGGCCGGATGCTCAGCTCCCAGCCGCCGTCGCGCAGGTGCAGCCCGTCGGTAAAGTCCGCCCCGGCCTCCATCATGGCCTCCGAGACCGTGCGCATCAGGTGCGCGCGGTCGCGGCAGGGGACGGTGCGGCGGTTCGGGTCTGCGTGCGGGAGTTGCGGCGGCAGGTCGTCCGAAGCGTCCGGCCGCGCCGGGCTCAGCCGCCCGTCAAGCACGTCAAGACTGCACCGGTAGTAGGCGCGCGGCGTGCCGATGTCGCACCAGTAGCCGTCCATCGGCACGCCGAGGATCGGCTCGTGCGCCGCGAGCAGCAGCGGGAAGAGATCTTTGGCAAAATCAAACGGCTGATCTTCCGGCACATAGGCCATTGCCCGCGGGGAGACAATATAGATCCCGGTGTTCACGAGATCGGTCACGACGTGCTCCCAGTCCGGTTTTTCGATGAAGTGCTGCACAAGCCCCTGCCGGTCCTGCAGCACGAGCCCATACTGCAGCGGCTCTGCGTTCTGGTAGAGTGCGATCGTTACGGCCGCGTCCGCCTGCTGGTGCCGGCGATAGAGCCCCAGCAGGTCAAAGCTGCACGCGGCGTCGCCGCTGATGACGAGAAAATCCTCCCTGCCGTAAAAGTCGCTGCACGCGCGCACGCCGCCGGCCGTGCCGCGGGGTTCGGATTCGATGCGGTATTTCAGGTGCACGCCGTAGCTGCTGCCGTCGCCGCAGTGCTCCTGAATGACCTCCGGCCGGTAGCACAGCGTCATGCACACGTCCGTGAAGCCGTTGCGCCGCAGCAGATCCAGCAGCCGGTCGAGTACCGGCACGCCGACGAGCGGCACCATGGGTTTCGGCAGGCTTCCGGTGATGCTGCGCAGCCGCCGGCCCTGACCGCCGGCCAGTAAAATTGCTTTCATGCGCACGCTCCTTTCACGAATCTTCAGCAGGAAAGCGTCTTGTCAATACGGATAGAATCTGATATAATCATTGATTATCATAGGGGTAATAGCTTTTGCCCCGCAGGGTGCAAGGAGGTATGACGATGCGAGACCCCAAAGTCAGCAATGTACCCAATGAATCCAAGCTGCAGCGGGCGCTGATGCCCAATTCGCGGATGTTTCTGCTGTTTCTGATCGTGTTTGCAGTCATCACGTTCTTCTTCTCCGACCGGCTCTGGCTGTCGATCTGCGAGGGCGTCATCATTCTGCTGCTCATCATTTATTCGGTCATCATGCGCGCGCGCAAGCGCCGCACGCTCGAACGATATATTGAATCCGTCACCTATGATACGGAGTCTGCACGAAATAATACCCTGCAGAATTTCCCGCTGCCGATGGCGGTCTTTCGTCCGGCAGATTCGCAGGTCATCTGGGCCAACCAGAACTTTTTCGATCTCTGCGGCCGGCACAAGCCGACGGTCGATATGCGCATCACGGACGTGATCCCGGAGTTTTCCGGCCGCTGGCTGCTCGAGGGCAATACCCAGTGCCCGGAGCTGCTGGAGTATCAGGGCCATAAGTATCAGATCCACGGCAACCTCGTGCGCACGAATCCGGACGATGCCGCCAGCTACATGGGCATCACCTACTGGGTCGATGTCACGGATTATGAAAAGATCCGGCTGGAGTATTACGCTTCGCGCCCGATCATCGCCGTCATCGTCATCGATAACTACGATGAGCTCATCCGCGGCCTGACCGACCGCAAGCGCAACGAGCTGCGCGACGCCATTGAGGACAAGCTCCTGCAGTGGTGCGAGGGCAAGGGCGGCTTCTTCCGCCGCTACGACCGTGACCGGTATCTGTACGTGTTCGAGGAGCGGCATCTTGACGAGCTGCGCGCGAACAAGTTCGCATCCCTGCTCGACAGCGTGCACGCCGTGACCAGCCCGAGCGGCATCCGCGCCACCGTCAGCGTCGGCATCGGGCGCGACGGCGACAGCCTCGATGAATGCTATAATTTCGCCATTCTCGGCACCGAGATGGCGCTCTCGCGCGGCGGCGACCAGGCCGTGGTGAAAAACCGCGTCACGTTCGAATTCTTCGGCGGCCGCGGTGGCGAGGTCGAGCGGCGCACGAAGGTCAAGTCCCGCGTCATGGCCAACGCCCTCAGCCAGCTCATTCAGGACTCGTCCAAGGTCTACGTCATGGGCCATAAATTCTCCGATCTGGACACGCTCGGCGCGGCCGCCGGCGTCTGCTGCATCGCGCGCAAGCTCGGCACGCCCTGCCGCATCGTCATGGATGCGAACAAGACGGCAGCCGGCCAGCTGCGCGACCGGATGCTGCGCGTGCCGGAGTACGGCAAAGCGTTCCTGTCTCCGCAGGAGGCGTACCTGCACGCCGACAGCCGCACGCTGCTCGTCGTAGTGGACACCAACCGCCCGGATCAGGTCGAGAACCACAACCTGCTCGAGGCCTGCACCCGCGTGGCGGTCATCGACCACCACCGCCGTGCGGCGACCTACATCACCAACGCGACCATGAGCTTCCACGAGCCGTATGCGTCGTCGGCCTGCGAGCTGATGACGGAGCTGCTCGAGGAGCTGGTCGAGCAGCCGGACATCCTGCGCGTGGAGGCGGAGGCAATGCTCTCGGGCATCATGCTCGATACGAAGGACTTCACCGTCCGCACCGGCGAGCGCACATTTGAGGCGGCGGCGTTCCTGCGCCGCGCCGGGGCCGATACCTCGGAGGTCAAAAAGCTCCTGCAGACGGACATGGAGCACACGGTCTCCCGCTATAAGATCCTGCAGACGGCGTCTATCTACCGCGCGGACATTGCCATTGCCGCGCCCACCGAGCCGCAGGACCGCATCGTCGCGGCGCAGGCGGCGGATGAACTGCTCAACATTGCCGGGGTCACGGCGTCCATGGTCATTTATCCGATGGGCGACGGGGATGTGTTCATCTCCGCGCGCTCGATCGGCGAACTGAATGTGCAGCTGGTCATGGAGGCGCTCGGCGGCGGCGGCAGCCGCTCGTCGGCAGCCGTGCAGCTGCATGATGTGTCGGTCGCGCAGGCGGTGCAGATGGCGCGCAAGGCGATCGACGAGAATCTGGAAAATTAAGCAAAGGAGTATCTTGCTATGAAAGTAATTTTGAATGTGGATGTCAAGGGCCAGGGCAAAAAGGGTGAACTCAAGGAAGTGTCCGACGGTTATGCCCGCAATTATCTCCTGCCGCGCAAGCTCGCGACGGAGGCCACGGCCGACAATCTCAACGCCTTCCGCCTGAAGGAGAAGGCCAAGGCGGCGCAGATCGCCCGCGAGAAGGCCGAGGCGGAGGAAAACGCCAAAAAGCTCGGCGCCATTCAGGTGAAGATCGCGGCGAAGGCCGGCAGCAACGGCAAGCTCTTCGGCTCTGTCACCTCGAAGGAGATCAGCGACGCGCTGCACGAGCAGTTTGACCTCACCATCGAAAAGCAGAAGATCGTGCAGGCCGAACCCATCAAGAGCTTCGGCGCGTACGAGGTCAAGTGCAAGCTCGGCTATGAAGTCACCGGCACCATCCACGTGCTGGTCATCGAAGAGAAATAAACCGCGCGCAGGCGAGGGAGGGACCCGTCATGGAGGAGCTGCTTGGCAGACAGCCGCCCCATTCCGCTCCGGCGGAGCAGGCAGTCATCGGTGCGATGCTCATCGACCCGAGCTGCATCCCGGACGTGATCGAAAAGGTCAAGTCCGACGAATTTTATATTCAGGCCAACCGCGATATTTTTGACACCATCTTCGCCATGTTCTCCTACGGGCAGAGCGTGGACGCGGTCACGGTGCTCGAGCAGATGAAGGTCCGCGGTGTGTACAAGGACACGACGCAGCAGTACCTCATGGAGGTCATGCAGGTCACGCCCACGGCGGCGAACGTGCTCAAGTACGCGGCCATCGTGCGCGATCAGGCGCTGCTGCGCAATCTGCACACGGCGGCCGATGAGATCAACACCATGATCTTTGAGGGTTCCGGCGGAGCGGACGCCATGCTCGAGGCGGCCGAGCGCAAGATCTATGCGCTCCGGCAGGGACGCAATGTCGGCGGCCTGCAGCCGATCAGCATGGTCATCCAGCGTGTGTATGCAAACCTCTCCGAGGCGGCGAGCAGCGGCGGGGGCATCCCCGGCCTTGCCACCGGCCTGCCGGATCTGGATCAGACGATTCTCGGTCTGAACGCGGGTGAGCTCATCCTCATCGCGGCCCGTCCCGGCATGGGCAAGACGAGCCTTGCGCTCAACATTGCTCTGCACGTCGGCAAGACGTCCGGCAAGACGGTCGCGGTGTTCTCGCTCGAAATGGCGCGCGAGCAGCTCACGACGCGCCTGCTCGCGGGCGAGGGCCTGGTCGACAGCCAGAAGCTCCTGACCGGCAAGCTCTCGGCGGACGAGTGGCGGCGCGTCGGCGCCGCGGCCACGACCATCAGCGCGACGGATATCCGCATCGATGACAACCCGTCGCTGTCCGTTGCGGACATGAACGCCCAGTGCCGCCGCATCCCGAATCTTGGCCTTGTCGTCATCGACTATCTGCAGCTCATGCAGTCGGCCGGCAGCGGCCACGGCTGGTCGAATGAGAGCCGCACGCAGGCCGTCTCCGACATGAGCCGCATGCTCAAGATCATGGCCAAGGAGCTCAATGTTCCGGTCATCTGCCTGTCGCAGCTGTCGCGTGCCAACGAGTCGCGCCAGAACAAGCGCCCGATGCTGTCCGACCTCCGTGAGTCCGGCGCCATCGAGCAGGACGCGGACATCGTGCTCGCGCTCTACCGCGACGGGTATTATAACAAGGAGTGCGAGAATCCGAACCTCGCCGAGGCAATCATCCTCAAAAACCGCCACGGCGAGACCGGCACGCTCGAGCTCATGTGGCTGCCGGAGTACACATCCTTCGCGGCCATCGAGAAGAAGTACGACGACGATGACTATTGATGCCATCATGCCCGGCGTGCGTGTGCTGTGCGCCGTGTCCGGCGGGGTGGACTCTATGTACCTCCTGCACCGGATGACGGCGCTGGGCGCGCAGCGCGGCTTTGCCGTCGGCTGTGCGCACTTCAACCACGGGCTGCGCGGCGCGGAGAGCGACCGCGACGAGGCGTTCGTGCGCGCGCAGTGCGAGAAACTGGGCGTGCCGTTTTATGCCGGGCGCGGCGATGTTGCGTCCGTGCGCGGCATGGGCACCGAGGCCGCCGCGCGCGAGTTGCGCTATGCGTTCTTGGCGCAATGCGCGCAGGCGCACAGCTACGACTGGATCGCCACGGCGCACACGGCGGACGACAACGCCGAGACGCTGCTGCTCAACCTCGCGCGCGGCTGCGGCCTGCGCGGCCTGACCGGCATCCCGCCGCAGCGCGGCAAGCTCCTGCGCCCGATGCTGGACACGACGCGCGCGCAGGCGGAGGCGTATCTGACTGCCCATGCCATCCCGCACGTGGAGGACAGCACGAACGCGGCCGATGCCTATGCCCGCAACCGCGTCCGGCACCATGCCGTGCCGGCGCTCGAGAGCGTGAATCCCGCCTTCGTGCAGCACGCGGCCGACACGGCAGCGCTCCTGCGCGAGGACGAGGCGTTTCTCAGTGGGCTGGCTGCGGATTTTCTGGCTGGGCAGATGCCCGCGGAGGGCATCCCGATCGCCGAGCTGCTGGCGCTGCCGCGCCCGGTGTGCGTGCGTGCGCTGCAGCAGGCGGCCGGACGGGAACTGTCGCGCCGGCATCTGCTGGCGCTCGAGCGGCTGTGTGACGGGGAAGGGCTCGGCTATGCCGATGTGCCCGGCCTGCGCGTGACGCGCGAGCAGGGTCGGCTGTTTTTCGGCGCGCAGGCGCTGCCGCCGCTCGGGACGCACATTCTGCGTCCGGGTGAGACGGCGGAGATCCCGGAGCTGGGGCTGCGCGTCACGGTCGGCGTGCCGGAACCGTTTCGTGAAATTCACAGCGCGTTCACCACTTTTTGCTTTAAATCTGCGATCATCCATGATAAACTATCTGTTACGCCGCGGCGTCCGGGCGACCGGATCCGTCTGGCGGGGCGCGGCTGCACGAAGCGCGTGAGCGACCTGTTCGCCGAACGGGGGCTGACACAGGCCGAGCGCGACCGCGTGCCGATCATCCGCGCGGCAGATGCGCCGGCGGCCATCGCCGGTTTCGGCGTTGCCGAGCAATGCGCGGCGGCGCCGGGGCAAACCATGATCTGCATCCGAATGGAACAGATCCAGACATATGGGGGAGAATACTATGAGCGATATGAGAGATGACATTGCGTCCGTTCTGCTGTCCGCCGAGGAGATCCAGGCGCGCACGGCGGAGCTGGGTGCCCAGATTTCCAGGGATTTCGACGGCCGCGAGCCGCTGTTTGTCGGCGTGCTCAAGGGCTGCTTTGTGTTTATGGCCGACCTGATGCGCAGCGTGACCATCCCGTGCTCGGTCGATTTCATGGCTGTGTCGTCCTACGGCAACCAGACCACGACCACCGGCGCCGTGAAGATCAACAAGGACCTGAATCAGGACATCGAGGGCCGTGACATCATCCTCGTTGAGGACATTCTCGACAGCGGCGTCACGCTGCACTATCTCAAGGACTATCTCAGCGTCCGCCGGCCTGCCTCCATCACCATTGCCACCCTGCTCGATAAGCCCGCCCGCCGCAAGGCGCCGATCCACGCCGCCTATGCCGGCTTTGAGGTGCCGGATGCGTTCGTCGTCGGCTATGGGCTCGATTACGCAGAAAAATACCGCAATCTCCCGTATATCGGCGTGCTCAAGCCGGAGGTCTACTCCACCTGAGCGCCCGGTGCGGATCCCATAAAGGATGTGATTTAATTTGAAACCTGATAAGAACCGTGCCAGAGGCATCGGGTTCTACCTGCTGATCGGCGTGATCATTCTCGCCGTCATCTTCTATCTGACCACTCCGGCAGAGCAGAAGGAATACACCTATTCCGAGATCGAGGAGCTGTTCCGCCAGGAGCAGGTCAAGTCGTTCTGCCTCGAGGGAGATGAGCTCACGCTCAATCTCTATTCTCCGGACAGCGATGGCAATACGACGATCAAAAAGACGCTGTCGAATCCCACGTGGTTCCGCGAGGATCTGGGTGATCTGATCGAGCAGCAGACCGCCAGCGGCGTGCTGACGGAGTATGATTACGTCAAGGGCTGGACGGCGCCGTGGTGGATGTCCATCCTGCCGTACCTGATCACGATCGGGCTGTTCATCGGCGTGTGGTACCTGCTCATGAACAAGGCGGGCGGCGGCGGAGCGCCGGGCGTCGGCAAGTTCGGCAAGGCGCACACGCGCACCGGCGAGGACAACCTCAAGAAGGTTACGTTTGCCGATGTCGCCGGCGCGGAAGAGGAAAAAGAGGAGCTGTCCGAGATCGTGGACTTCCTCAAGCGCCCACAGAACTATACCGCGATGGGCGCGCGCATCCCCAAGGGCGTGCTGCTCGTCGGCCCTCCGGGCACCGGCAAGACGCTCATGGCCCGCGCGGTCGCGGGCGAGGCAGGCGTGCAGTTTCTGTCCATTTCGGGCTCGGACTTTGTCGAGCTCTATGTCGGCGTCGGCGCATCGCGTGTGCGCGATCTGTTCGACCAGGCCAAGAAGGTCGCCCCGGCCATCGTGTTCATCGATGAGATCGACGCGGTCGGCCGCCAGCGCGGCAGCGGTCTCGGCGGCGGTCACGACGAGCGCGAGCAGACGCTCAACCAGTTGCTCGTCGAGATGGACGGCTTTACGAATAACGAGGGCGTCATCGTCATGGCGGCGACCAACCGCGCCGACATTCTCGATAACGCGCTGCTGCGCCCCGGCCGCTTTGACCGGCGCGTGTATATGGGTCTGCCCGATATCAAGGGCCGCGAGGAGATCCTGAAGGTCCACGCCCGCGGCAAGCCGCTGGGCGACGATGTGGATCTCAAGAGCATTGCGCGCGGCACGGCCGGCTTTGCCGGTGCGGATCTGGAGAACCTCCTCAACGAGGCCGCCATCATGGCCACGCGCAGCAAGCGCCGCTTCATCATGCAGGCGGATATCGACGAGGCGATCCTGAAGGTCGTCATGGGCCCGGAGAAGAAGAGCCGCGTCGTGTCCGAGCGTGCGCGCCGCCTGACGGCGTACCACGAGTCCGGCCACGCGATCGCGTCGTTCTTCCTCAAGAACTCCGACCCCGTGCACTATATCACCATCATCCCGCGCGGCGCTGCCGGCGGCTTCACCTGGTATCGCAAGGCCGAGGACGCTGAGAACTTCACGTCCCGCGGCGAGATGTTTGACAGCATCGTCTCCGCGCTCGGCGGCCGCATTGCCGAGCAGCTCTTCCTTGACGATATCTCCACCGGCGCGTCCAACGATATCCAGCAGGCGACGAACATCGCCCGCGACATGGTCATGAAATACGGCATGTCCGAGAAGCTCGGCCCGATCTCGTTCGACGATTCGAGCCACAGCATCTTCATCGGCCGCGATTTCGGCACCACGAAGAGCTATTCCGAGGAGACCGCCGCCACGATCGACGAGGAGGTCAAGCACCTGTTCGACCAGGCCTACGCCAAGTGCGAGGCGCTGCTGCGCGAGCACGCCGACCTGCTGACCGGCCTCGCGGAGTACCTGCTCATCCACGAGACGATCGAGGGCGATGACTTCCGCTACTACTGTGAGCACGGTGTGATGCCCGTCCACCCGGACGACACCATTGAGCCGCCGGCGAAGGTCATCCGCAGAATGGACGAGGCCCCCGAGACCCCGCAGCCGGACGCGGAAGCGCCGGCCCAGCCGGAGGCACCGTCCGCACCGGATGCGGACGCTCCGAACAGCGATCCCGGCGAGCAGCTGTAAGCCGTCCGCACGCAAAACACGATCACGATCAAAAGGCCGCAGCGCATATGCGCTGCGGCCTTCTTGCTGCCCGGCGCGCGGCGTATGCGCCGCACACTGTCCGGGGAAACAACGATATCTAAACGATATATAGAAGAGCCGCCCCCTGGAAAAGGGGCGGCTCTCGCTGTTGCTGCGGCGCGGACGCGGCTGCATCCGCGCCTTGAGTGGGGGGAAGAAAATAGGGGTGGATGTATAGAAAGGATGGTGTGTGGAGCGTGTTATGCGATCAGAAGGACGCCTTGATGCTGTTGATGGTCTCTTCGGCTTCCTTGACCATGCGGTCGAGCAGAACCTTGACCGGCACGACATCGTGCACGAGACCCATACCCATGCCGGCGCAGAAGATCGCGCTGTCGACATTGCCGTCCTGGAAGGCCACGCGGGTCTTCTGGCCGGTGATGACGGGCATCTGCTCCTTGAGGATGTCCATCGGGCCCTTGCCGGTGCGCAGGCCGCGGTTCTCGATCTCGTTGGCGAGCAGGGAAGCGTTGTTCTTGGACACGCGCATCATGCTGCCGATGGTCTTCTGGCAGAGTACGGTGTCCTTTTCGGTGTGGTTGATGACCCACTGGCGGTGGTTGTCGGAGATCGGGCACTCATCGACGCACACGAAGCGGGTGCCCATGGCAACGCCGGAAGCGCCGAGCGCGAGCGCAGCCGCGAGGCCGTGGCCGTCCGCGATGCCGCCGGCGGCGATGACCGGGATCTTCATGTCCGCGGCGCAGCGGCGCGCGATGACGAATGTGCCTACGCCGTCAGCCGACGGATGGCCGCCGACCTCGTAGCCGGCGATGATGACGCCGTCGAGTCCCTTGCGCTCCATACTCATGGAGACCTTGTAGTTCGGGCACTTGTGGAAATGACGCATGCCGGCGGACTTGATGTCGGCGATGAATTCGCGCGGATCCTCGGCGCTCGTCTCGATAGCGGCAACGTGCTTTTCGCCGCACAGACGGATGGTCTTGCGGATCTCCTCGTTGTCCAGACGCTGGGTCGGGGCGAGGGAGATGTTGACGATGTAGGGCTTGTTGGTCAGGCTGTTCATCTCGTCGAGCGCGTCGGCAAACTCGTCGAGCGTCGGCCAGCAGGTGACGTTGATGGTGCCGATACCGCCGGCGTTGCACACGGCGGCCGCGAGCTGCGGCACGGCTAGCCACTGCATGCCGCTCTGGACGATCGGGTACTCAATGCCAAACATTTCAGTCAGTTTTGTTTTCATGTATGCTACCTCCTAATGATGTTTAATGGTTTGAAAAAATGCGTCTGTCGCCTTGCTAATCAAAAATATATCAAAGCGGGGCGGGGGTCTCAACAGTATTCAGACCAAAGTTGTGGCCGGGCGCAGCGACGTGTTTTGGAGGAAATGTACAAAGCGCGTACGGCTTGCAAAAAACGGATAACCCAGCGCAATGCGCACCCGTTTTTGTACAATTCGGGCGGAAAGTGTGCAGAGAATACCTAATTTAATACTTGAAAATCAGCAGTATGTGTGTTTTCCGGCCGCTTGGTTATGGAGTACAAAAAAATGATTTTTCTCTCTGCGGATTTCGTAGTCTTTGTTGGTGAAAAAGCGCTGAATTCGGTGTAACCTAAAACCAACTTGACAGATAATTAACTAACGAAAGCGCAAGTTGAGAACCATTCATTAAGGAGGAGTGAAACTCATGAGCAAGCAAATGAAAAAGACGATTTTCGGCATTCTGGGCGGTATTGTCCTGATGCTGCTGATCGCCTACCTGCCGCCGGAAACGGAAATGATGAGCCGTCAGGGCTGGCAGTATCTCGGGTGCTTCGGCTTCCTGCTGACGTGCCTGATCTCCGGCGCCCTGCCGGACTGGGTCGCAACCCTTGCGACCATGGTCATGCTGCTGGTATTCAAACTCGGCAAGGTGGCGGACGTCACGGTCGAGTTCTCCGGCACGACCGTCTGGCTGTGCATCGGCGTGTTCATCATGTCGGTCGGCATCAACAACAGCGGCTTCATGAAGCGCCTGGCGCTGTGGGTCCTCACGAAGTTCCCCGGCACCTATCGTGGCCAGGTCACGGCCATGATGCTCGCGGGCATCATCACCACCCCGATGATCCCCAGCTCCTATGCCAAGACCTCCATCATGGCGCCCCTGATCGGCCAGGTCTGTGAGGCTGTCGGCGCGGAGCCGAACAGCAAAGCGGCCCGCGGCCTGTGGTTTGCCAACTTCATGGGCACGTACATCCTCGGCATTGCCTTCATGTCCGGCTCGGCGTTCGTTGCGCTGATGATCGGCTTCATGCAGGGCCTCGCCTTCACCTGGGGCTCCTGGCTCAAGTGCACGATCGTCTGGTATCTCGTGCTCATCGTTCTGACCTATCTGTACTGCACGATCATCTGCAAACCGAAAGAAAAGCTCGCCGGCGACGTGACCTTCCTCAAGGAGCAGTACAAGGCGCTCGGCGCCATCTCCAAGAAGGAGAAGCAGGGCATCATCATCGTTGCCATCGCCATTATCCTCTGGATCACCCAGAAGCTGCACGGCGTGGACGCCGGCTTCGTGGCCATCGCGGCTGACGTGGCGTTCTTCGCCGCCGGCCTGCTGACGGCGCCGGAGGCCAACGCCAAAGGCCAGTGGACGCTTGTCGTCTTCATCGGCGGCATCCTCAGCATCGCCAAGTTCATGAACACCACCGGCGTCAGCGCATGGCTGGCCAGCCTGCTCGGCCCCATCTTCGCGCCCATCATGAGCAGCCCGTATATCTTCGTTCCCTGCCTGTGCATCATCACGTTTGCCCTGCGTTACGTGATCGTGTCCCAGACCTGCATGCTCACGATGATGATCGCCATCTTCGGACCGCTCATGGAGGCACACGGCATGAGCATGTTCATCCTCGTCTTTGTCGAGTGGCTGTGCGGCACGTACTGGAACACCGCTTACGGCAACCCGTCCGTGGTCGGCTTCATCAAGATGACCGGCGACAAGTGCGTCGACTATCCCTGCGCGCAGAAGGCTTCTTACGCCTACATGGTCATAACGATCATCGCCATGCTGGCCAGCGTCCCGCTCTGGCAGGCGATCGGTCTCTGCTGATCCGAATATCCCCGTCAGATCCACCGTCCCCTGTGCAGACATTCTCTGCACGGGGGACACTTTCCAGATGCGCCGCTGGTCAAGGTGCCTAATTTCGCCGCTGCGATCGGCGGTCACTTTCGTAGCCGGTGCTCTGGGATGCGGTGTGCAGAGTTGATATAGTAGTCATAGTCAGAAAGGTAACATTCCGGCACATTGCCGGTCATACACAGCGTTTGAAAGGAGAAAAACATCATGATCAAAACCAGACTTACCGAGCTTGTCGGGCTCAAATACCCCATCATCCAGGCCGGCATGGGTCCGTATCCGGTCACCAGCCTGTGCATCGCGGCGGCCAACGCTGGCTGTCTCGGCCTGTGCAGCACATTTGCCACCACGTCCCGCGAGACCAACCCCATCGTCTTTGAAGACTTCTGCAAGCAGGCACACGCCGAGACCACCGATGACGATGTGACCATCTTCAAGAAAATGTTCACCCGCGTGTTTGAAGAGACCAAGGAGTCCGACGGTATCTTCGGCGCGAACGTCATGGTCTCTGCGGAGGTCAAGGCCAATGCCATGAAGGTCATGCAGGCCATCAAGGAGCTGCGCGAGGCCGATCCCGAGATGAAGCGCCGCTTCCGCGTGCTCGTCACTACGGCCGGCGACCCGATGCCCTGGGCAAACTTCGTCAAGGAGCAGGGCATGATCTGGATGCACGTGTTCCCGGGTGTGCGCACCGCGGCCCGCTGCAAGAAGGCCGGCGTGCAGGTGCTCATCGCCTCCGGCCACGAGGGCGGTATGCACACGGCGTGGCAGCCGGTGCACAGCATGACGCTGCTGCCGGACATCATCGAGAAGTTCTCTGACGAGAACACGCTCGTGTGCGGCACCGGCGGCTTCTGCGACGGCAAGTCGATCGCGGCGGCCTTCGCCATGGGCGCTGACGGCGTGCAGATGGGCACCCGCTTCCTCGCCACCGAAGAGAGCGATTTCTGCGAACTGTGGAAGAAGATGGTCGTCGACTGCGCCGACGGCGGCACGATCATTGCCCGCGGCTTTGTCGGCCCGGCGCGCTGGCTGCGCAGCGACGTGTCCCTGCAGCATGCTTACAACACCGCCAAGGAAGCCCCCGGCTCCTACGTCGGTGTGCCGGATGACTTCTCGAGCATCCCGATGGAGCTGCTGACCTTCGAGCGTTACGGTATTGCCGCGACCTATAAGGGCGACGTGGAGCACGCCATGGCCGGCGCCGGCGAGTGCGCGCAGCGCATCACCGATCTGCCCAAGACCAAGGACATGGTCGAGAAGGTCATGGGCGACGCCGAGACCATCATCCGCGGCCTGGCGGCAAAGTATGTCGCCGACTGAGCTCTGCGCAAGAGAAAGGAGCCAGACATGGCGGAAATGAACGCAGCCTTTTTTGAAGAGGCGAAATACAATCTCCAGCACGGGAAGATCAACTTCCTGAACGTGGCCGGGCTCATCCCGGAAGTCGCTGAGGAGCGCCATGTGGTCGTGCGTCTGCCTGCCAACAGCATGCACCTTAACCACGTGAACATCGTCTATGCCGGCAGCTATTTCGTGCTGGCCGAGTCCTCGGGCGCCACGCTGATCAAGTGCACCTATGCCGGCAAGTATGTGCCGATCATCAAGAGCGTGAACATTGATTACCGCAAGCCGACCAAGCGCGACCTGATCGTGGACATCTCCATGACGGAGGAAGAAGCCAAAGAGCGCATTGCCTATGTCGAAGAGCACGGCAAGGGGCAGTACCCGCTCGATGTGCCCGTTATGGACGCCGACGGCGTGCATTGCGCCGATGTGCACATCGTGTTCTACCTGATGCCGAAACCGTAAAGAGCGATTTTTCCCTTTGTTTCCCGCGCCGCATCCGCCCGTTCGGATGCGGCGCTTTTTTCGTGCCGGAAGCGCCCGAAAATCTATGGCAACACAGCACAAAAATGCACGTCCGCAGGGGCAAAAGAATTGTAAGAAATACAGGTAACAAGCGCCGAAACAATCGTTATAATATAGACAAAGCATCGGATCCATTTCATTTCAACAAACTGAAAACCGTTGCAATTTCAGAAAAAATCTGCATCAACAAGGAGGCTATATCCATGAGAAAACCACTCGAGGGACTGTTCGTGGTCGAGATGACCAGCTACTGGTCCGCGACGACGACGGCGCGGTTCCTGCGCGACATGGGCGCGCGTGTCGTGCGCGTTGAGACCCCGCCTATCGGCGACTTCTGCCGTTACTACGGCCGCTCTATGGGCATGCCCATCACGGCGGAAGAGAACCCCATCCACGATATTTTCAACGGCGGCAAAGAGTGCGTCGCGCTGGATCTGAAAGATCCCAAGAACCTCAAGCTCATGCAAAACATGCTCGCCAAGGCGGACGTATTCATCACTAGCACCCGCACGGCCGGCCTGAAAAAGCTCGGTCTGGACTGGGAGACGCTGCACGCCAAGTACCCGAAGCTCGTCATGGGTCAGGTCACCGGCTACGGCATCAACGGCCCGCTGGTCAACCGCCCCGGCATTGACGCGATCGCTTATTTCGGCGCCAACGGCGTCATCCTTGACACCCGCACCGATCCCGACAGCCCGCCGATCTACCCGCCTGCCGGCATGGGCGACACGACGACCGGCATCACGCTGCTCAGCGGCGTGCTGGCAGCCCTGCTCGCAGCGCGCGAGACGGGCGTGGGCGACTACGTCATGACGTCCCTGTACGGCACCGGCAACTTCGTCACCGCCGGCTTTGCCACGAACTGCAACTACGGCTATGAGTGGCCGCGGGAAGCGCACACCATGAGCCCGCTTGGCCAGGGCTACAAGTGCCGTGACGGCCGCTACATCTACGTGTTCGTCAACGACTATACGAGTGTCTGGCCGAAGTTTGCCAAGGCGCTGCGTCTGCCGGAAGAGGTCGTGACCGACCCGCGCTTCACGACCAAGGAGTCGACGACGATCATTGCCAACCGCTCCGCGCTCGTGGACATCATCCGTGAGTACGCGCTCAAGCGCGACGCGCAGGATATCCTCGACGAGCTCGTCGCCTACGATGTGCCGAGCTGCATCCTTAACCAGTACAAGGATCGCTTTTCCGGCGAGTGGCTCGAGCAGTCGGTCTCCAACGGCTACCTGATCGAGCACACCTATCCGTCGGGCAACAAGACGTATCTGGCGCAGATGCCGATCTATTTTGACAGCCTCGGCGTGCAGGATCTCTATGCACAGCACAGAGCGCTGGGCGCGGACAACGAAGCCATCGAGAAGGAATTCGGCGACGGCGAATAAAAGCGCATCTCCCGATCAAAAGCAGGGCCGCAACAGCGGCCCTGCTTTTTTGCGTCTCCGTGGTCAGAACGGCAAAAAGCGTCCCCATCTGCCGGGCAGACGGGGACGCGCCAGTGTGCTGTATTTTCGCGTGCTCAGCGGTTTTTCAGCGCCTGGATGAGCACCTTGCCGGTGGCGTTCTTCGGCAGCTCCGGCAAGAATTCCACCTCACGCGGCATGCGGAACGACGGCATGTTGGCGCGGCAGAATGTCTGCACCTGCTCGACCGTCAGTGACCGGCCGGGCTTGCAGACGATGCTCGCCTTCACGTGCTCGCCCCACTTCGGGTCGGGCATGCCGTAGACGGCGGCTTCGGCGATCTCGGGCATTTTCAGCAGCACGTCGATGACTTCCTCGGGGTAGATATTCTCGCCGCCGGAGATGATGAGCGAATCCTTGCGGCCGCGCAGGTAGAGATAGCCGTCCTCGTCGAGATAGCCCACGTCGTGCGTGAAATACCAGCCGTCGCGGATCACGTCCGCGGTCTTTTCCGGCATCTGATAGTAGCCGAGCATCATGCCCTGCCCGCGCACGCAGATCTCGCCCTCCTCACCGGCATCGCACAGCGAGCCGTCCGGCCGCACGATGCGCACGGCGGCGCCGAGCAGCGCCCGTCCGACCGAGGTGAGATACCGTCCGCCGAGGATCAGGTGATCCTCCGGGAGCAGCGCCGTGACGGTGCTGGCCATCTCCGTCATGCCGTAGGACTGATAAAAGCGGCAGTTGAGCCGGTCGAGCGCGCGCCGCAGCAGATCCGGGGAAATGGGGCAGGTGGAGTAGTTGATGACCTTCAACTGCGACAGGTCGTAGTTTTTGCGGTCCATCTCATCGAGGATGCCCTGCAGAATCAGCGGGATGACGCCGATGGCGCGCACCTTTTCCCGCACGAGACTCTCCACATAGTCGCTCACGGTGAAGTTCGGGATCATGATGAGCTTACCGCCAGTCGCCAGCGTGAGATAGGCGCCAGTGCACGCGGAGTGGAATAGCTGCGAGATGTACTGATAGACCTGCCCGTCCGGGAACTCCAGCGTTTCAAGCATGCTCTCAAGCTGATTGAGATAGCGCGCGTGGGAGTAGACCACACACTTCGGCCGCCCGGTCGTGCCACTCGTGTGCATGTGGTAGGCAGGGGCGTCGGGCGCAACGACGGTCTCCACCGGCGTGTCCGGCATACCTGCGAGCAGGGAATAGAGGGCGGAGCGGCCGTCGGCTTCCGGCGTCAGGGACAGGAACGTGATGCGTCCGGCATAGTGCTGCCGCAGGGCGTCGCCCCAGTCCTCGCGCTCCGGCTTGAAGAAGGCGCACCGGACCTCGTTGAGATCGAGCAGGTAGGTCATTTCTTCCGGCGCGAGCCGCCAGTTGAACTTGACCACGGTGCCGCCCAGCTTCAGGATCGCAATTTCCGCGATCATGACCTCCGGGCAGTTGCGCGAGATGATGGCGACGCGGTCGCCCGGCGCAATGCCGAGACTGCGCAGGCAGTGCGCCGTCCGGTAGATGAGTGCCTGCAGTTCCCGGTAGGTGATGCGCCAGTCGCCGAATACAATGGCCTCACGCTCCGGGCAGCGTGCAAAGCTCTCGTCGAGGATCTGACCGACGCCGGTCGTTTTTTGAAATCTGCTGATGTTATCCATATCTGGCTCGCTCCTATACAAAATCATTCGAACGTTCCGACGGCTTGTTAATTTATTATCTTATTCGCATTATATCGAACCACCGCGGACAGGTCTTCATAGGAGACTACGAATTTATGCGCCGCCCGGGTGTCTGCTTTTAGGCAAAATGAAAGCAGCAGCGCCCTTTACGCGCACGCAATCGTAGGAAATGCACAGTGCGCGGCGGCGAGAAAAACCGCATTTCGTAACAAATGCCCTGAACAATTCGCCGTGATATTGTTACAATAAAGACAAAGATGAGGCGAAAAAGCCGCAAAAACACGGAGAATTCGGACAAAAGCGCGAAAGTTGCGCCAATGGCTTCCAATTTCATCGTAGAAGTCTCCAAAAATTCGGATCTCCGGTGTTTTTGCGGAAAGGGACTTTTTTCCTCAAAATTTGTGTGGGAATATGCACTTGTGACTGCCGTTTTGCGCAGCACGGAAAGGAGAGAATCATGACGCTGTCCGTGGAAATGATCGCCGAGAGCATGCAGCCGTTCGGCGCGCGGGTCGTAATGCAGCTGGAGCGGACATTTGCCTTCCGCCGGGTCCAGATGCTCACGCCCGAGTCCGAGAACACGCTCGAGGAAGACGTGCTCTACGTCAGCGAGCCAAAGGTGATCCGCCGCTTACCGAAGGGGCTGCTGCACGACCACTTTTTCGTTGTCCGGGCGCGCCCGGAGGATGCGGAGCCCGTTCGCCCCGGTGTCAATGCGCTGCTGTATGACGAACAGTATTCTCTCGGCGCGGTGACGAACCACCTGCTCACACTGTTTGACCGCCTGCAGACACTGGAGTATCAGATGCGTCTGGCCGTGCGCGCGCACGCCGGGCTGGAGCCGCTGATGGAGGTCGGGCGGAAGATGATCCCGGACGCGACGATCGTCGTCGTCGACTCGGCGTATAACATCATCGGCGCCACGCGCGAGCGCGGGTCGGGCAATATCTATGTCGATCAGATGCTCGAGCAGGGCTATTACGACAAGGACTCGCTGCAGCTCATGGCGGAGGCCGGCTATTTTGAAGTCAGTGACCGGTACCTGCGTCCGGTGCTGTCGGTGCCGCCGAATATCTGCAACGACCCCGTGATCCTGCGCTCCTACATTGCCAACGGGATGTTTTATTCCTTTGCCGGTTGCTATTTCCCTGGCCGGCTGCCGACGATGGTGGATCAGGAGCTGTTCCGCTGCTTTACCGAGCAGCTCGACCATTACTTCCGCGAGACGGGCTTTTACAGCCAGAGCATGCCGCAGCGCCAGCAGATGATCCATGATCTCCTGCGCTATGGGGAGGAGAATCCGGAGCTGGTGCGCGACCGTGCGCGCGGCCTGCGCCTGCCGGAGACGGGCGACTTCCGTCTCGGCTATGTCGAGTTCGACGAGCAGGCGTCCACCTCGAAGGCAGGGTACATGGTGCTGCAGCTGCGCGCGTGGAGCAACGTGGCCAATTATGGCGTGATGCAGTATCAAAACAGCGTGCTCATCCTCTTTCAGGACTGGCACGATTACCCGGCCGGGGAGCAGCTTTTGTTCCGCGAGCGGTGGGACGAGCTGCTGACGCTGCTGGGCAAGAACCATGCGCATATCGGCGTGAGCCTGCTGTTCACGGAGCTGGGACGCCTGCGCATGGGCTACGATCAGGCGCGGACCGCCATCGAGATCGGCCGCAAGCTGGATCCCGATGCGCTGGAGTATCACTATTCCAAGTATTATCTCAACGACATGCTCGAATGCTACCGGGAAAAATTCGCGCTCGATGACGTCATTGTGCGCTATCTGGATCAGCTTGCCGGGGAGCGCGGCTACAGCAACAGCAACCTCCTGCTGCTGTACCACTACCTGAACACGGAGCGCAACATTTCCCTGACCGCTAAGCGCGTGCACATGCACCGCAACAGCGTTATTTACCGCCTGCAGCGCATTCAGGACGTGCTCAATCTCGACCTGGACGACCCGGATGTGCGTCTGCGGCTGATGATCACGTTCAAGATCCTGCGGATGGAGGGCAAGCTCCCGGAGATCACGGACGAGCCGCCGGAGCCGGACAACGGCGGAAGCGACCGCCTGACGCTTGTGGAATGAGCCCGCGAAAAGAGAAGAACAGCACACGGCAGCGCCTCCCGGGGCGCTGCCGTGTGCTGCTTCCGATCGGGGTCAGGTCTGCTGCTCGGCCTGTGCCTGCAGCGCGCGCTCGCGGGCCTTGCGCTCGCAGTGCGCGTAGTAGCTGTTGCCCATCTCCTCAAATTTCTCTTTCGGCAGCAGCAGCTCTTCGAGCGGCTTGCGCGTCTTCGGCAGGATCGTGCCGTAGCTGCCGTAGTCCTCGCCGGCCTGGCGGACATAGCCGAGGTATTCTTCCACACGCTCCTGCAGCGGCGGCACCGGCATCATCTCGCCCTCGCCGCAAAAGAGCGTCGTGTAGTTGCCCACGCCGAGCATGAGGTCAAACTGCGCGAGCACGGCGTCGTAGTTGCCCTTGGGGGAGAAAAAGCCGCAGGTCGAGATCAGCACATGCCGCTGGTGCGACTGGTCGTAGCGCGTGACGTGCTTACCGTTGCCCTTGCCGTCGGTGCGGTCGCACATGACGGGGCGGTTGATCGGCACCGTGCGGTCGAGAAAGCACTTGAGCTGGCCGGGCAGGGCGTAGTAGTAGAGCGGGAAGCTCCACACGACGAGGTCGGCCGTGACGTAGCTTTCGATCGCGGCGGCCATGTCGTCGTCGCGGAAGCACTTGCCCGGCGTGCGCTTCCAGCAGTTGAGGCAGCCGAGGCACGGCTCAATGTGCATTTTGGCCACGGTCAGTTCTTCGACCTGCGTGTCGCAGGTCTTGGCGAGCCCTTCGAGAAAGGCGCGCGTCATGCGCAGCGAGTTGCTGCGCTCCATGCGGGGACTTCCGTTGATGACAAGAATGTTCATGGACGTTTCCTCCTGGTTTATTCGCACGTGTAGCGGCCGGGGCGCTTTTCGAGCATGGCGGCGGCCGCCTCGGCCTTGTCCTTGGTCGATACGGTGTAGATGCCCTGAATCTCCTCGGCCAGCAGGCCCACGGAGGTGCCGGCGTCGGTAGCGATGTTGATGCACTTTTTGCACATCTGCACGGCGATCGGCGGCTTGGCCGCAAGCTTTTCGGCATAGGCCAGCGTCGTCTGATCCAGCTCGCCGAGCGGCACCACGCGCTCCACGAGCCGGATGCGCGCGGCCTCCTGCGCGTCGATATCCTCGCATGTCATGGCCAGCAGCTTTGTCATGCCGGGGCCGATGAGCTTGGTCAGGCGGGTCGTGCCGCCGAGATCGGTGCTGATGCCGACGTCGACCTCCCGCAGGGAAAACTTTGCGTTGTCGGCGGCAATGCGGATATCGCACGCCGTGATGAGCTCGATGGCGGTGCCCATGCACGCGCCCTGGATGCCGACCACGACCGGCAGGTTGCACTCGCTCCAGAAGCGGTAGGCCTGCTGCCAGTGATAGACGCCGTAGAGGCTGCGCCCCGGCTTGCCGATCACCGCTTTGGCGTAATTGAGGTCGATGCCGGCGGAGAAGTGCCGGCCGTCTGCCAGCAGCGCAATGGCGCGCAGGTCGTGATCGCCGACGATCTCGGTCTGCTGCAGCTCGATCATGGCCTCGTAAAACGGGGCGCTGATGGTGTTGAGCTTTTCCGGCCGCGCGAGCCGCACGATGCCGACGGCGCCGCGCCGCTCAAAGCTTAGAAATTCCTGATAGGACATGGTCTGGCTCCTTTCTTTATGCCTTTATGCCTGCTCCGGTTTCCGGCGCTGACGCAGCGCTTTTGTCAGAGCGGGTACGATCTGGAACAGGTCGCCGACGATGGCGTAGTCCGCCACCTGAAAGATCGGCGCGTTCGGGTCGCGGTTGATGGCGATGATGGTGTCGGATGCGCTCATGCCGATCAGGTGCTGGATCGCGCCCGAAATGCCGCAGGCAATGTAGACGCGCGGGCAGACGGTCTTGCCCGTCTGGCCGACCTGATGGATGGGGGAGATCCAGCCGGCGTCGACTGCTGCGCGAGATGCGCCCACGCAGCCGCCGACGGTGTCGGCCAGCTCCTGCAGCAGCGCGAAATTTTCCGGTCCCTTCATGCCGCGTCCGCCGGAGACGATGATCTGCGCCTCGGTCAGATTCGCGGTCGCGGCGTCGAGCACCGGGATCAGCTCCAGCAGCTCCGTGCTGCTCCGCCGGGCGTCCTCCGGCAGCGATTCCACAAAGACCGCGCCGGTGCGCGCGGGGTCAAATGCCGGCGCGCGGAACACGTTCGGCCGCACGGTGCCCATCTGTGGCTTCGTGTCGGGGCAGATATTGGTCGCCATCAGATTGCCGCCGAAGGCCGGCCGCGTCCAGAGCACGCAGCGGTGCGCGTCCACGTCGAGATGCGTGCAGTCGGCCGTCAGCCCCGTGTGCAGCCGGCAGGAGATGCGCGGCCCGAGGTCGCGCCCCACGTTCGTCGCGCCGATCATGAGCACTTCGGGCGCGTATTTGCGCACGAGGTGGCACATGGCGGCGGTGAAAATGTCCGTATTGTAGTGCGCCAAGGCGGGATCTTCCATGGTGATGACTGTGTCGGCGCCGCAGCCGATCGCCTGCGCGGCGAGCGTGCCGGCGTGCGGGTCGAGAATGACGCCGACGAGCTGTTCACCCATCTTGTCGGCGAGCAGGCGCCCCTGTCCCAGCAGCTCCAGCCCGACGCTGCGCAGCTGCCCGTCCTCCGTCTCGAGGAAGACCCAGACGTGTTTGCTCTCAGACATGATCCCCGCCTCCTTCCAGCGAGATGTGCGCCGCGTCGAGCTGCGCCAGCAGGGACGCCACGGCGGCCTCCGGCTGCGCGCCGTCGATGCGCACGGTCTGCTTGGTGCGCACGGGCACGAATGTTCTTGATACCTTTGTCGGTGAGCCGTGCAGGCCGATGCAGTCGGGATCGAGTGCCGGCAGATCGTCCGCCGTCAGCGTCTGCGGCTGCATGCGGTTGGCCTGCAGCTTGCGCATGACGTTCGGCAGCCGCGGCTCGTTGATGGTCTTCACGACCGTGACCACGGCCGGCAGCGGCGCGCGCAGCACGCGGTAGGCGCGCTCGCCCTCCTGCCGGATGCGGATCGCGCCGTCCTCGATCGTGATGGCGCATGCGCACGTGAGCTGCGGCAGCCCCAGATGCTCGGCCAGCATGGGGCCGACCTGCGCCGTGTCGCCGTCGATGGCCTGCCGGCCGCAGAGGATCAGGTCAAAGCCGCCGAGCGCCCGCACGGCCTGTGCGAGCGTGTAGCTTGTGGCATAAGTGTCCGCGCCGCCGAAGCGCCGGTCGGACACCAGCACCATCCGGTCGGCACCGAGGGCATAGCACTCGCGCAGCGCCTGCGCCGCCTGCGCCGGCCCCATGGTCATGGCGGTCACGGTGCCGCCGAGCGTCTCGCGGAGCTGCACGGCCGCCTCGAGCGCGTATTTGTCAAAGGGGTTGACGGTGCTCGGCACACCGGCGCGGATGAGGGTGTTGGTTTTCGGATCCATGCGGATCTCGGTCGTGTCCGGGACCTGCTTGATACAGACGAGAATGTTCACGCGGCACCGCCCTCAGCCGAGCAGCGTCTTGCCGATGACCTGACGCTGCACCTGGTTCGTGCCCTCGAAGATGCTGTAGATGCGCGCGTCGCGCAGCAGCTTTTCCAGCGGGTATTCGCGGCTGTAGCCATAGCCGGCAAAGACCTGCAGGCCCATGTTCACCACGTCGTAGCACATTTCCGAGGCAAAGCATTTGAGCGAGTTGCCGAGCGTGCCGATCGGGATGCCGGCGTCCGTCATCTGCGCGCCGTAGACCGCCATGGCGCGCGAGGCCTGAATGCGCATCTCCATGTCCGCGATCAGGAACTGAATGCCCTCGAGTTTTGCGATCGGCCCGTGCTTGAAGCTGCGCTCCCTGGCGTAGTCCACGGCCAGATCCAGCGCGCGCTGCGCCACGCCGACGGCGCCCGCCACGCTGACCGGGCGTTTGCCGGCGAGGAATTTCATGGTCTGGGCAAAGCCGTTGCCCTCCGTGCCGATCAGGCGGTCGGCGGGGACGAACACGTCCTCCATCACGAAATCCGCCGTGTCCGACAGGCGGATGCCCATCTTGTCCTCGTGCTTGCCGACGCTCACCCCGGCGTCGCTTTTTTCCACCAGCAGCAGGCTCATGCCGTGATAGCCCGCATCCGGATTCGTCACGGCCAGCACCACGCACGCCGAGCAGAGCGTGGCGTTCGTGATGAAGCACTTGACGCCGTTGAGCACGTAGCCGCCGTCCACTTTCTTTGCACTCGTGCGCGTGCTGCCGACGTCCGAACCGCTCTGCGGCTCCGTGATCGCCATGGAGATGCCCTCACCGCGCAGAATGCGCGCGCAGGCGGCCTGCTTTTGCGCCTCCGTGCCGTCGGCGAGGATCGCCGACAGGCCGAACGAGTAGGAATTGTTCGAGATCGTGAAGCCGGCGTCATGCTTGGCCAGTTCCTCGCTGATGCAGTAGCGCGTCACGGCGTTGAGTCCCAGTCCGCCGTACTGCTCCGGCACGTCCAGACCAAACAGACCCATTTCGCCCCATTTTTCGTGTAGCTGCACCGGGAATTCGCCCTTTTCATCATATTCTTTTACGACCGGGTCGAGCTCACGCTCGGCAAATTCGCGGATCATTTTGACGATATCCTGCTGCTCCGGCGTCATGCCGAGATAGTAACCGTATTTGCTCATGAAAATCTTGCTCCTCTCACGGGAAAGCACGTACTTTCCCAACTTTGATTACATTTTAACGAGGCACGCGGCACGGAACAACGTCATTCAAAACGACGTTTTTTCCCGCCTCCGCACAAGCGACTGTGCAGAAATGACGAAAAAAAGCGCCCGCTTTCTCCTGTTTCAGGAGAAAGCGGGCGCGAAACGGTGGTCACTCTTGATGCACGATGCCGCTGTTGCCGGCATCGTTCTCGCCGTGCGGCGTTTCCCAGTGCGGGATGCGGCCGGTCATTTCGAGGATCTTGAACGAGATCATCAGCCGCAGACGGACATCCGGATCGTCGAGATCCAGCGCGAGAATGTCCTGGATCTTCTGAATGCGGTAGATGACGCTGTTGCGGTGCATGTGCACATGCTTGGCGGTCAGGGAGATATTGCGCTCCGAGCACAGGAAGTAATACAGGAGCTTGATGTTGCTGCAGACGCTGTTGTTATCGTCCATGAGCCGGTCCAGATAGTGCGTATAGGTGTCTTCGAGGGGCATGGTGTCGGCATAATGCTCGAGCATGTCCTCCAGATAGTATTTCGAGTAGAAATAGGCGGTGCCGTCCGTATCACGGCGCTTGCCGATATTCGATGCGGCTTCGGCCTGCCGGTAGCCGACGTAGAGCTTCGTGACGTCGCTGAACAGCAGGCTGATGCCCATGCAGGCCTTGTTCTGCCGCAGGGTGGTCAGCAGGGCGTTCCAGTCCTCGGAAAAGCCGGACTGCATGCGCACGTTTGCGTCGTTCCAGTCGCGGAAGAGGATGATGACGGACGAGCCGTACTGGAACACGCCGTAGTTTGCCAGCGGGCAGTGGGCGCGGAGCTGATTGGAGATGTGTGAGACTTTGAACAGGGTCGAGCTCTCGCACTGCACGAGGCCGATGCGGAACGTGCCCTGATAGGGAATGTTCAGCTGCGCGCAGCGGTCGTGGAAATATTCCGGCGAGTTCTGCTTCGGCCGGATCAGATCGTCGAGCAGCTGCTGCTGTTTGCCGAGCATGCCGGCGTCAAAAATGCCGTTGACTTTATAGTAATTTTCCAGCTCCTGCGTCAGGCAGGTGTAGAGCGAGATGTCGCGCTGCGTCGGCGGCACATCGAGAAAATAGCAGCCGATGAAGCAGTAGGCCGCGCCGTGATTCTTGTAGGAGCGGACGAGAAACGGGTACCCGCAGATGGTCTTTTCCGCCGGGTAGAGCACCGGCTGGACGCACTTGCGCTCGTCCTCATAGTAGCCCCAGCTTGCGATCTGGTTCATATCCTCACGGCTGTAATAGCCGCGCTGGAGCAGGTCGCGGAAATAGGGGATGTCATCGACGGAGCTGCGCGTGGAGCACACGATGTTGTATGCCGAGTCCGTGACGACGATCAGACAGTGCGGGAACGCCTTTTTGGCGATCTCAAAAAACGGCTCGTAGCCGCGCCGTTCGAGAGAGGCCTCCTTGATGGCAAACTCAAAGGCGTGAAACTGTGTAAAGAGGGTAATGAGCCGGTTGACGACCTCGTTGAGGTCGGTGTTTTCGTCAAGCAGGATGCCGTGCAGCGCATGATGGCACTGCAGCTGGGACGGCTTGGCCTTGAAAACGAAGCAGTGGTTTTCAAAAAGCTGCTTTTTCAGCTTTGGGAGCACTTTCGGTGTGCAGACATACAGCGTGTCCGGCTCCAGAATATCCGTGGGAGAGGTCAGAATCTGTACGCCGGTGAAGGTGAAATCGCCGTCGGTCTCTATCAGTTGTGCGCCGTATTCCGTCAGGGTTTCCAGGATCAGTTGCAAAGACAATTTCATTCAGAATCCACCACACTTCCATTTTTCTGTCCCCGGGACGGGGGCTGATTGCTGATTTGCAAAAAGGGGTGCCGTCCGGCACCCCTTTGGCCGGTCGTCCGGCAGTGATCTGCTTACTTGCTGAATTCCGCGAACAGCGCGTCGTTGTCCGCGCCGATGGATTTGCTCTGCGCGAAGTAGTTCTGCACGCCGACGCTCTCCATGTAGATCGGGATCTGCGGCTGATAGTAGTGCTTGCCGCTCTCGTAGGTGCCCTCGCCGAGGTAGCCGTTGGACAGGCACTGGTCGAGCTGCTCCTGCTCTTTGTACTTGTCGCCGATGCCGCGCAGCACGGTGCAGGGCACGTTGCCGGCCTGGAGCACGCTCATGATCTCGTCGGCGGTCTTTTTCTTTGCTTCCTCGATGCAGCGCGCCACGATGATGGCACAGTTGCCGTTGACGTTCAGCGCCGGGCGCGTGTTCACACGCTCGTCGTCGAGCATGTCCTCGATGTTGAAGGCTTTGCAGAAGACGGGGAAGTAGCGCTCGTACTCATTGACGAAGATCTGCACGAACTTGCCGTCCTTCGTCTCGAACGCCTGGCCCATGGGGCTCTGCGTGAAGCGGGAGCGCGGCCAGGGGTTGAAGTACTGCGTGCCGGAGTTGATCGCGGATGTGACCCAGTTGCCGGTGCCGTAGAGAGAGGCGGACACATAATCGCCCTTACCGGTACGCTCGCGGGCAAACAGCGCCGTCATGATCGCGCCGAACAGCGGCATGCCGGTCGTCAGGTCGCCCATGCCGGTCGGCGGGCAGATCGGGGAGTCGTCCGGATTCAGGCGCAGGTCGGAGATCAGGCCGTTCATGGCGAAGAATGCCACGGCGTCCAGGCCGGGGGCAGCGGACAGCGGGCCGTCCTTGCAGCCGTAGCCGGTGGCGTGCGCCATGACCAGGCGCGGGTATTTCTCTTTCAGGGTGTCATAGTCCAGGTTGTGCTTTTTCAGACCGCCGAGACGCATGCTCGTCAGGAATACGTCCGCCTTGGCGAGCATGTTGTGCAGCACGCGCTCGTGCTCGGGATCGTTGAGATCCATGTGCATGAATTCCTTGCCGCCGTTGAAGAGGTCGAACGAGGGGTTCTCGTTCGCTTCGATCGGCATGCCGCAGGTGCGGCCCCAGTAGCGAACCGAGTCGCCCGCTTTGCCGGTCTCGATCTTGACGACTCTGGCGCCGAGGCAGCGCAGAAACTCACCTGCGGAGGGGGCGGCCCAATAGGTCGTCAGCTCCACGACGAAAAGACCTTCGAGTGGTTTATTCATATTGTATCAACCTCCTGTATTTTTCAGTCCATCCTCATCGCACGCACGAAAGACAACAAAAATGCGCGAAAGTGACGAATGACTGCTTTTTAACAATTCCAATTATACAGGTGGCCGACTGCAAACGAAAAGGGCAGGAGTTACGAAAAAAGTGTGCGTATTTGCACAAAACCTGTGCAGAAACGACGATTGCATATCCCCGGGAACGCTTGAAATTCCAACAAAAAGCGCGACTGTGCAATCGCTCCGAAAACGCCGCCGTGAAAGTGACGATTCATGTGCAAAAACAACGACGGTCGTTTCTGGCGGAATGACGGTGTGCGTTTTTTTCAAGCACGTTAAAATATAAACGTTAAATCCGAAACGCGCAAGTAGGTTCTTTCCATTTTGGCCGTTTCGGGAGATAATTCATAATTTTATAAAGAATAGAACCATGAAAAAGAGGATCGGAGGGATCACCCATGCGGGAAATTGCTCAGAAGCTTTCACGGTGCAGCAGCTTTGGCGCGCTCATGGATGATGCGTTCGCGCGCTGCCCGGAGCGCGAGGCCATTGTATACGAGGACTGGCGGCTGACCTATGGCGACCTGGAGCGCTACATCCACCAGACGGCGCACTATCTGCGGCACCTCGGCGTGCGCAAGGGCAGCCGGGTCGCGATCCTGTCGCGCAACTGCCCGGAGTGGATCATTGCCGAGTTTGCGCTCTATCAGCTCGGCGCCATTGTGGTCAAGATCAACTGGCGGCTCACGCCGCCGGAGCAGGCGCGCATGCTCGCGCGCAATCAGGTGTCGGTCGCCTTTCTCAAGGCGGAGAAGCCGGAGTGGGGCGCGGAGCTCGAGCGACTGTGCGCGGACAGCGTACGCCTGATCCGGCTGGAGCCGGTCGACGGCCGCTCGGCGCTGTGCGCGCTCGTCAGCGGCGAGCCGGACACGCCGCCGGACGTGCCGGTCTCGCGTGACGATGTCGCCTGCCGCCTGCACACGAGTGGCACGACGGGGGAGCCGAAGTGCGTCGTCTACACGCACGGCGGCATGCTCCGCGAGATCGTGAGCATGCTGCAGGTCTATCCCTACCCGGACGGGCAGCGGTATCAGTTCATTGCGCAGCTGTTCCACTCGGCCGCCATCGGTGCGCACCTGTCGCTTGCGACCGGCGGCACGATGGTGCTCAAGGATCATTTCGCGCTTGAGGATTACATGCACACGCTCGTGTCCGAGCGCATCGAGTCCATCAGTGTCGTGCCGACGGTGCTCAAGTGGATCCTCGACGAGACGGACAACGGGGACTATGATCTCTCGCACCTCAAGACCGTCAACTATTCCACCTGCCCGATCCCGAAGGCGCTGCTGCAGCGCGCGATCGAGAAGCTGCACTGCAGCTTCTATCAGTCCTACGGCATGACGGAAATGGGCAGCACCGTCACAGCGCTGCTGCCGGAAGACCACCTGCGCGACGGCGGTAAGTACCTCTCGTCCGTCGGCCGGCCGATCCCCGGCGCGGCCGTGCGCATCGTCGCGCCGGACGGCAGCGATTGCCCGGCAGGCACCGCGGGTGAGATCTATGTGCGCGGCCCGGGCCGGATGCTGGAATATCTGGATGCGCCCGAGACGACGCACGCGGCGCTGGTCGGCGGCTGGTACCGCACGAAAGACATGGGCATGCTCGACGCGCAGGGGTACCTGTTCCTGAGCGGCCGTGCCGACGATCTCATTATTTCCGGCGGCGAGAACATCTATCCCGGAGAGGTCACCAATGTCATCATGCAGCTTTGCGACGACGTGGCCGAGGTCGCGGTCTACGGCGTGCCGGACGAGACCTGGGGCGAGCACGTGAAAGCGAGCGTTGTGCTCATGCCGGGCAGCCGGCTCACGGCGGAGGCGCTGCGCCAGTATTGCCGCGCGCATATGCCGACGTTCCGCGCGCCGAAGGAGATCGAGATCGTGCCGGAGCTGCCCAAGGGCGCGACCGGAAAAGTGCTCACGGCCGTGCTGCGCGCGCGCAGTGTCCAGGCGAGCTGACGCGCGCATCTTGTAGGCCGTGCCCATCCGGCGCACGGCGGCAACTGCTGTTTTTTGGAGAAATCAGCGTTGTGAAGCGACTGACGGTTTGCTATTGTGAAATCACAAACAACCAGACGCCGCACAGCGGCACACGTGAATATTTCAGGAGGTAATACCTATGATCCGTACCAAACTTACCGAAATGCTGGGGATCGAATACCCCATCGTGCAGGGCTGCATGCAGTGGATTTCCCGCGCACCGCTGGTCGCCGCCGTGTCGGAGGCCGGCGGCCTGGGGCTGCTGTCGTCGAGCACGTTTTCCTCGGCCGATGAGCTGCAGGCGGAGATCCGCAAGATCAAGTCCATGACGAGCAAGCCCTTTGCCGTCAACCTCACGCTCATGCCGTCGCTCGTCGTGCCGGACTATGCGGGCTACATCCGCGTCTGCGCCGAAGAGGGCGTCAAGGTCATGGAGACCGCCGGCCGCCCGCCGAAGGACGACATGGTGCGCGCCATCAAGGACGCCGGCATGGTGCTCATCCACAAGTGCACCACCGTCAAGCACGCGCTCAAGGCGCAGTCGCTCGGCGCGGACATGGTCGTCGCCGACGGCTTTGAGTGCGCCGGCCACCCGGGCGAGAACGATCTCGGCACCATGGTGCTCACGCCGCGCTGTGTGGAGGCGCTTGACATTCCGGTCATCTGCGCCGGCGGCGTTTCGACCGGCCGCCAGATGGCAGCCGCGCTCATGCTCGGCGCCGAAGGCGTGTACATGGGCACCCGCTTCCTGCTGTCTGAGGAGTGCCCCGTGCTCCCGGCCGTGAAAAACTACCTCGTCGAGCACGCCAACGAGATGGAGACGATCCTGCTTCTGCGCTCGTTCCAGAACTCCACGCGCATGTATAAGAGCGAAGTCGCCAAGCGCGTCTTTGCCAAGGAGCAGGCCGGCTGCGAATTCAAGGATGTGGCCGAGGACATGGCCGGAAAGACGGCCTGCAAGATGTTCTTCGAGAACGCGGACGTGGAAAACTGCGGCGTCATCTGCTGCGGCCAGACGTCCGGCCTGATCCACGATGTGCTGCCCGTGCAGACCATCATCGGCCAGATGATGCACGAGTGCGAGGCGACCATCGCAAAGTTCGCCTGACTTTGGTAATCCCCCCATTCCCTTCTTTTTTCTTTGGAGCGGCTCGGCCCCCGGGCCGGGTCGCTCCCCCCTTATTATCAGAAATGGAGATCCGATCATGTTCTATTCGTTTCATGGAAAATGCCCGCGCGTCGATCCCACGGCGTTTGTCAGCGCCAGCGCCGAGCTTATCGGCGATGTGACGGTTGGCCCGCGGTGCTATATCGGTCCCGGCGCCGTGATCCGCGGCGATGCCGCCGAGATCATTCTCGAGGAGGAGGTCGCGGTGGAAGACGGCGTCATCATCCATGCCGGCGGGGCGGACAAGCGCTGCCTGCTGTCCCGGCGTGTGACCATCGGTCACGGGGCGATCGTCCATGCGCGCTATCTCGGCCCGGAGGCCAGCATCGGCATGGGCGCGGTGCTCAGCCTTGGGTGTGCGATCGGTGCCGGCAGCGTCGTGGCGGAGTCCGCGCTCGTGCCGCAGGGCAAGTCCGTTCCGCCGGAGACGCTCGTTGCCGGCATCCCGGCCAAGCCTCTGCGCCCGCTCACGCAGGCGGACCGCGAGAGCTGGCAGGCCACGAAGGACTGGTATGTCCGGCTCACGGCGGCGTACCTGGATCCGAATCATTTCTTTCCCGTTGCACCGCGGGAGGCGTGAGCACGATGGATTGGCGTGAGATCTATGCGCGCAGGCTCTGCACGCCGGAGCAGGCGGCGGCGCTGATCGCGCCCGGCGACCGCATCTTTGCCGGCGGCGCCGGTAGCTTCCCGGCCGTGCTGATCGACGCGGTGAGCGACCGCGCGGAGCTGCGCGGCATCCCGGTCGTGACCGTCGTCAACGGCACGGAGAGCCGCGCCCTGTCCGACCCGGTCTGCTTTGCGCGCACGCCGTATCACTCCCTGTTTCTCGGCCGCGCCGACCGCAAGTTTCAGCAGCGCGGCGGCCTGCACGAAAACTCCGTGCAGTTTCACCAGACCGTGCGCGCAGCGCGCGAGGTCTACCGTGTCAATACGCTGATGCTCGAGGTGTCCGAGCCGGATGCGGACGGGTATCTGTATTACGGCCCGCGCGGCACGGCCTGGAGTTCGCTCGATACACAGGTCGAAAAGCGCATCTATCAGGTCAACGCCTTTCAGCAGCGCACCCGCGGCGAGCACCATCGCATCCATGTCTCGGAGGTTACGGCGCTCTGCCGCGCGGATCATCCGCTCAATACCTATCATTATAAAGCGCCCGATGCACTCGATGCGCGCATTGCCGCGCACATCCTGCCGCTCGTCCGGGACGGCGATACGCTGCAGGTCGGCATCGGCGGCATTCCCAACGCCGTCGCCTACGGGCTGCATGGACGCAAACGGCTCGGGATTTACACGGAGGTGCTCACACAGGCGCAGCTGCGCCTGATGGCCAGCGGCGCGGTCGATCTCGATCGGGTCGAGGCGTCCATCGTGCTCGACGCGGCGGGGCATCTGGATGATTTTGCGCTCGCGCACATCCGCATGATCCCGGTGGACGTGCTCAACGATCCGTTCCGTGCCGCGCAGCAGCCGGGGCTTATCTCGGTCAACGGCTGCCTGATGGCCGATCTGACCGGGCAGGTCTGCGCCGAGGCCATTGACGGCCGGCAGTATTCCGGCGTCGGCGGTCAGCTCGATTTTGTCCGCGCCGCGGCGCGTTCTGTCGGCGGACGGAGTTTTCTGTGCCTGCATTCCACGCACGAAGCGCCCGACGGGACGCTCACGTCCAACATTCGCGCGCATCTTCCGTCCGGTGCAGTCGTCACGACGCCGCGCAGCGATGTCATGTACATCGTCACGGAGTGGGGCGCGGCCGATCTGCACAATCAACCGCTGGAGACGCGCATCTGCGCCATGATCCGCATCGCGCATCCGCGCTTTCGCTGCGCGCTCGCACAGGAGGCAGTCGCCTGGGGACAACTGTCACCGGAGTGCGCCGCGCAATTTGATACACAACCCGAACCAGAGGAGGAGGAAACCACATGAACCTCGCATACGAACCGCTGTTTACACCGTTTTCGATCCGTAATACGCGCATTAAAAACCGCTACTTCATGGCCGCCATGGGCACGGTCACGCACAACGATGAGGACGGTGCTTACCTGCCGGACGCCGTGGACTATTTCGTCCGCCGCGCCGCCGGCGGCGTCGGCCTGATCATCACGGGCGCCAACTGGGTGGACAACAACATTGAGGTCCACAGCCCCGGTTCTTTCCCGTGCCCGACGATCTGCCCCGGGAAATACATCAAGGCCGCGCGCGAGCTGACCGACCGCGTGCACGCCTTTGACACCAAGATCTTCGTGCAGCTCACGGCCGGCCTTGGCCGCAGCGCCATGCCCGCCATGATCCATGACCGCAAGTTTGTCGCGCCGAGTACGATCAGCAACCGCTGGAACCCGCGCATCGAGTGCCGCGAGCTGACGACGGAGGAGGTCGAGCGGCTCGTGGAGCAGTTCGGGGTGTCGGCTGCTATCGCCAAAAAGTGCGGATATGACGGCGTTGAGGTGCATGCCGTGCACGAGGGCTATCTGCTCGACTGCTTTGCCATGTCGCTGTTCAACAAGCGCACGGACAAGTACGGCGGCGATCTCAACGGCCGCCTGCGCTTCGCCATCGAGATCGTGCAGAAGATCAAGCAGTACTGCGGCGAGAATTTCCCGGTCATCCTGCGCTTTTCGCTCAAGAGCTATATCAAGGATCTGCGTCAGGGCGCGGTGCCGGGTGAGACGTTCACCGAGCTCGGCCGCGATACGGACGAGGGCCTGCAGGCGGCCAGGATCCTGGTCGATGCGGGCTACGACGCGCTCGATGTCGATGCCGGCACCTACGATAGCTGGTACTGGGCGCATCCGCCGATGTACTTTGACAAGGGCGTCTATCTGCCGTTTGCCGAGCAGGTCAAGCAGGTCGTGGACGTGCCGGTGCTGGCTGCCGGACGCATGGACGATCCGGATCTGGCGGCGCAGGCGCTGCGAGACGGCCGCTGCGACATGATCGGTCTGGCGCGTCCGCTCCTGACCGAGCCTGACTACGTCCGCAAGGTGCGCAACGACGAGCTCGCGCTCATCCGTCCGTGCCTGTGCTGCCACGAGGGCTGCTTCGGCCGCGCGTTTGACGGCGCGGTCGGCTCCTGCGCGGTCAACCCCGAGTGCGCGCGCGAGCGGCTCGTCGGCAGTTTGCAGTGGATTATGTGAAAGTATATCAGAAAGCTGCCGGCCTGGAGGCGGCGCGCGTGAGCGCGCTGCGCGGCCATGATGTCACGCTGCTCGAAGCGAGCGATGCCCTCGGCGGCGCGCTCAAGCCGGCCGGTGTGCCGCACTTCAAGCAGGCGGATCGTGATCTTGTTGCCTGGTATGCCGCCACGCTTGCGCATCTGGGCGTGGACGTGCGCCTGAATACACGCGCGGATAAGGCGCTGCTCGATTCCCTCAAGCCGCAGACGGTGTTCGTCGCCGAGGGCAGCACACCCAGAACGCTGGCATTGCCCGGTGCGGACGGAGACAATGTGGTCAGCGCGCTCGACGTGCTCGAGGGCAAGGCGAAAGCCGGCAAGTCGGTCGTCATCATCGGCGCGGGACTCGTCGCCTGCGAACTGGCGCTGCACCTGGTGCAAAACGGCCACACCGTCACGCTGCTCGCCCGGCGCAAGCTCCTGCGCTCGGCCAAGCTGCCGGCCATGAATGAGCTCATGCTGCGCGACCTGCTCGTGTTCCACGGCGTGCACATCGTCGAGGGCGCGGCGCTGGAATCCGTCGATGCCAAGGGCGTTTATTACGAGGTCGAGGGCGTGCCCGCGCTGGCGGAGGGTGACACGGTCATCACAGCGGTCGGCATGGAGGCCAACCATGCGCTCTTTGACGCGATCCGCGATGACTATGAGACCGTGCTCGCGCTCGGCGACGGCCGCCGTGTGCGCAACATCTTCGGCGCCATCTGGGATGGCTACGAGGCGGCACGCAGTCTGTAATTGCGATCCAAATACGTTTGCCCGGGCAGGTTCCACCTGCCCGGGCGTTGTGCTTGCATCCGGCGGCTGTGCATGATAAAATCATACATCTTTTATTTGAATGGAGAGACCATTATGCTCTATACCTTTGGCGGAAAAGCTCCGCAGGTCGACCCGACGGCGTTCGTCAGTGCGAGCGCGGAGCTCATCGGCGATGTGATCGTCGGACCGCGCTGCTATATCGGCCCTTATGCCGTCATCCGCGCCGACGCCTCGCGCATCGTCCTCGAGGAGGAGGTCGCGGTCGAGGACGGCGTCATCATCCACACCGGCGGGGAAGATCCCGTCGTGACCATTTCGCGCCGCGTGACCATCGGCCACGGCGCGATCGTCCACGCGCGTGTGATCGGGCCGGAGGCCAGCATCGGCATGGGCGCGGTGCTCAGCCTCTGCAGCGAGATCGGCGCGGGCAGCATCGTGGCCGAGTCGGCGCTCGTGCCGCAGGGCAAGATCATTCCGCCGGAGACGCTCGTCGCGGGCGTGCCCGCAAGGCCGCTGCGCGAGCTGACCGACAAAGACCGCACCGACTGGCGCGGGACGAAGGACTGGTACGTGCGCATGGCGGCACAGTATCTTGACCCGGACAACTATCATCCGGTCAAGTGACGGCTTGAAATGCCCGGGCACCCATGCTATAATAAACTGCTATGTCAGCCGCGGCCGCGGCTGGGAAACGAAGGAGATGCTCGGATCTATGAAACTCGGTATCGTCGGCCTGCCGAACGTCGGCAAGTCCACGCTGTTCAACGCCATTACGAACGCGGGCGCGGAAGTCGCCAACTATGCGTTCTGCACCATCAACCCGAACGTCGGCATGGTCTCCGTGCCGGATGTGCGGCTGGATTATCTGGCTGAGATGTATCAGCCAAAGAAAAAGACCCCTGCGGTGATCGAGTTTGTCGACATCGCCGGCCTCGTCAAGGGCGCGTCCAAGGGCGAGGGCCTCGGCAACAAGTTTTTGTCCAACATCCGCGCCACGGATGCGATCGTGCACGTCGTGCGCTGCTTTGACGATGAAAACGTCATGCACGTCGAGGGTTCGACCGACCCGCTGCGCGACATTGAGATCATCGACCTCGAACTCATCATGGCGGACATCGAGATGGTCCAGCGCCGCATCGACAAGGCGGCCAAGGCCGGCAAGAGCGGCGACAAGGCCTGCCTGCACGAGGCGGATGTGTTCCGCGGTCTGCTCGAGCATCTCAACGACGGCAAGAGCGCCCGCACCTATGACTGCAGCGACGAGGATCGTGCCCTGCTCGAGACGAGCGACCTGCTGAGCATCAAGCCCGTCATTTACGCCGCCAACCTCGACGAAAATACATTCGCCGCCGGGTATGAAGATTGCAAGTACTATCAGCAGGTGCGCGATCTGGCTGCGTCTCAGGGCGCGCAGGTGCTGCCCATCTGCGCGAAGGTCGAGCAGGAGATCGGCGAGCTCGAGCCCGACGAGCGCGCCATGTTCCTCGAGGAGCTCGGCATCGAAGAGTCCGGCCTCGACCGGCTCATCCAGTGTTCGTACAGCCTGCTGGGGCTCATTTCGTTCCTGACGTGCGGCAGCGATGAGTGCCGCGCCTGGACGATCACGCGCGGCACGAAGGCGCCGCAGGCCGCCGGCAAGATCCACTCGGACTTCGAGCGCGGCTTCATCCGCGCTGAGATCGTCGCGTTCGACGACCTGAAAGCCTGCGGCAGCATGGCCGTCGCCAAGGAGAAAGGCCTCGTCCGCTCCGAGGGCAAGGACTATGTCATGCACGACGGCGACGTGACGCTCTTCCGCTTCAACGTCTGATCTTTCTGGAAAACGACGAACCGCACGCGGCAAAACGCCGCGTGCGGTCTTTTCTTATTCCGTTGTGTCGCCGCCGCGCAGGCGGCCGAATTTCCCGCGCAGGCGCTCGCCGAATTTCGGCGGCTGCGCGGGGCGCTCCAGCAGGAAGATGCCGCAGTCTGCACAGTACCGGCAGTCGGCAAAGCTGCCTTCCCAGATCCCGTGGCTCACCACGAGATCGCCGTCCTCGTCCGCGCGAAAGGATATGGACTTTTCCTCCTGACTCCAGATGATCTGCCGCGCGCTCTGCAGATAGCCGGAGAGCAATTCCCTGCCGCAGTAGGGGCATTTGTCGCCTATGGTCATGGTGGCGTGCTCCTTTCTGTTATCGGTTGGACTTCCAGATTCAGTATAGCACGGACTGTCTGCATTTGGCAAGCGCTCTGTGCAGCGTTTCATGCACAAACGGCGGCATTTCCGGCCGGATTTCGTATGAAATTGTGCTTGACAGGGGATAACAGTCGGTGTTACGATGATACCGTTCAAAAGGCAGTGACGGGACTTGCACCCGAGCGAGGACGGACAGAGAATGGCGGTCATAGGCTGTGAGCCGCCTGCGGCACCCCTCCGGCGCAGACCTTCCCCGAGCCGATCGCCCGAACCTTGCAGTAAGGCGACCCGTGCGGCGCGCGTTACAGCGCCAACTGAGGGAAACTCAGGGTGGAACCGTGTGATTTCAGCACCCCTGTGCCGCAAGGCGCAGGGGTGTTTTTAGTTTAGGAGGAGACATTATGGACGATCAGTACACCTTTGAAAACAAGACTTACAGAGATACCTACCGTCACACCACCAGCCACATTCTCGCCCAGGCCATGAAGCGCCTGTACCCCGAGGTGAAGCTGGCCATCGGCCCGGCCATCGAGGACGGTTTCTATTACGATTTTGACAGCCCCCAGCCGTTCACGCCCGAGGTGCTCGAAAAGCTCGAGGCCGAGATGCGCAAGATCTGCAAGGAAAAGCTGCGTCTCGAGCGCTTTGAGCTCCCGCGCGCCGAAGCGCTGAAGTTCATGGAGGAGCGCGATGAGCCGTACAAGGTCGAGCTCATCAACGACCTGCCGGAGGATGCCGTCATCTCCTTCTACCGTCAGGGCGAATTCGTCGACCTCTGCGCCGGTCCGCATCTGGACTCCACCGGTCGCGTCAAGGGCAATGCCATCAAGCTCACGAGCGTCACCGGCGCCTACTGGCGCGGCGACAGCAACCGCAAGATGCTCCAGCGCATTTACGGCACCTGCTTCCCGAAGAAGGAGGAGCTCGATGCGTATCTGGCCCGCATCGAAGAGGCCAAGAAGCGCGACCACCGCAAGCTCGGCAAGGAGCTCGGCCTGTTCACGTTCATGGACGAGGGCCCGGGCTTCCCGTTCTTCCTGCCCAACGGCATGGTGCTCAAAAACCAGCTCATCGACTACTGGCGCGAGATCCATAAGAAGGCCGGCTATGTCGAGATCTCGACGCCGATCATGCTCAACCAGGATCTCTGGCACCGCAGCGGCCACTGGGATCACTATAAAGATAATATGTATACGACCGTCATCGACGATGTGCCGTTCGCGCTCAAGCCGATGAACTGCCCTGGCGGTATGCTGGTCTATAAGTCCCAGCCGCACTCCTACCGTGACCTGCCGCTGCGTGTCGGCGAGCTCGGCATCGTGCACCGCCATGAGCTGTCCGGCGCCCTGCACGGCCTGTTCCGCGTCCGCTGCTTCACGCAGGACGATGCGCACATCTTCATGACGCCCGATCAGGTCAAGGACGAGATCAAGGGCGTGGCCAAGCTCATCGACGATGTGTACTCGCTCTTCGGCTTCAAGTACCACATGGAGCTGTCCACCATGCCGGAGGATCACATCGGCACGGACGAGCAGTGGGAGGTTGCGACAAACGGCCTCGTCTCCGCGCTCAACGAGCTTGGCAAGCCCTATGTCATCAACGAGGGCGACGGTGCGTTCTACGGCCCGAAGATCGACTTCCATCTGGAAGACAGCCTCGGCCGCACCTGGCAGTGCGGCACGATCCAGCTGGATATGCAGATGCCCGAGCGCTTTGACCTTGAGTATGTCGGCGCTGATGGCGAGAAGCACCGCCCCGTCATGATCCACCGCGTGTGCTTCGGCTCCATCGAGCGTTTCATCGGCATCCTCACCGAGCATTACGCCGGCGCGTTCCCGCTGTGGCTCGCGCCCGTGCAGGTCAAGGTCATGCCCATCACCGACCGCACGAACAACTACGCCAAGCACGTTGCCGACCGTCTGGAGAAGGCTGGCCTGCGCGTCGAGACCGACCTGCGCAACGAGAAGATCGGCTACAAGATCCGCGAGGCGCAGAGCCAGAAGATCCCGTACATGCTCGTCCTCGGCGATAAGGAAGCGGAAAACGACACCATCTCCGTGCGCACCCTCTCCGGCGAGCAGAGCGTTGAGGGCCTCTCGGACTTCATCGCGCGCCTGCAGGCGGATGTCAAGTCGCGCAAAAGCTGATATTTCAAATTTGACCGTATAAGAAAAAACGCTCCTTCGCAGACTAGAACCAAACGTCTGCGAAGGAGTTTTGTATATGCAGAAACGATCCAAACGCTTGTGTCTCGCACTCGCGGTACTGCTCTCGGTGAGCATGGTGCTCGTTGCGCTTGTCCCGGCTGTCGAGGCGGCCTCGTACAAAAAAGGCTCCAGTGGCGCCGTAGTCACGCAGATCCAGACGAAGCTCAAAAGTTGGGGCTACTATACCGGTACCGTGGACGGTATCTACGGCAGCGGCACCGAGCGCGCCGTGCGCGCCTTCCAGCAGAAAAACGGCCTCACGGTCGACGGCAAGGCCGGCGACCAGACGCTGGCGGCCATGGGACTGTCCGCGGGCGGAGGCAATTCCAGCAATTCCGGCGGTTCCGGCGGCGCGTCCAGTTCGCAGGTCGATCTGCTTGCGCGCCTGATCTCGGCGGAGGCCCGCGGCGAGCCGTACTCCGGCCAGGTGGCCGTCGGCGCCGTCGTGCTCAACCGCATCAAGCACCCGTCGTTCCCGAATACGCTCCCCGGCGTCATCTATCAGAGCGGCGCGTTCACGTGCATCACGGATGGGCAGTTCAATCAGCCGGTCGCGGAGAGCGCCTACCGCGCCGCGCGCGATGCACTCAACGGCGTCGATCCCTCCGGCGGCGCGATCTATTATTTCAATCCGTCCACGGCCACCAGCTCGTGGATCTGGTCGCGGCCGCTCATCACGGTCATCGGGAAGCACCGGTTCTGCTCCTGAGTGTCCGGAAACAGCGCAAAATAGGGGATGCGGCAGCGCGTCCCCACTACATATAGCGGGGCAAAAAAATAACGTTAAAAAGTTTAAAAAGAGTATTGACAAATGGCAACAGGAAGTGCTATATTATCAAACACGCGAGGGGTTGTGCGTCACGAACGAACGAAACTTCCGAAAGAAAGTTGAAAAAAGTTCTTGACAAGCGAAGCCGCGTGTGGTAGTATAAACAAGCTGTCGCCGAGAGGCGCAGCGGCGTGTACCTTGTAAATTAAACAATGTAAGAACACAAAACTGAAAAAGTT
>ERZ791883.648-NODE-648-length-40063-cov-7.841357_pt1 | contig 40063 bp, 26 predicted proteins | sample MGYA00510160_ERZ791883 | MGnify/ENA primary metagenome ERZ791883 (study PRJEB30046, sample SAMN00792072) | human gut metagenome | study: EMG produced TPA metagenomics assembly of the A metagenome-wide association study of gut microbiota in type 2... | reverse complement strand
AAATCAAAACAGTTCTAGTTGCTAACCGCGGCGAGATCGCGATCCGCGTTTTTCGCGCTTGTAACGAATTAGGCATCCGTACTGTAGCAATATATTCTAAGGAAGATACTTTGTCACTGCACCGCAACCGTGCCGACGAAGCTTATCTTGTCGGCGAGGGCAAGGGACCTATCGACGCTTATCTTGATATCGAAGACATTATGCGCATCGCCCGCGAGCACGACGTCGATGCTATCCATCCCGGCTACGGCTTTTTATCTGAAAACAGCCAGCTGGCCAAACGCTGCGCTGAAGAAGGCTTCATCTTTATCGGGCCGCGGCTGGAACACCTGATCATGTTCGGTGATAAGATCAATGCCCGCACGCAGGCCGAACTGGCCGGTATCCCGATGATCCCCGGTTCTGAAGGCATCGTCAGCAGTGTGGAAGAGGTGCGTGCTTTCGCTGAAAAGCACGGCTTCCCGATCATCATCAAAGCCGTCAACGGCGGCGGCGGACGCGGTATGCGTATGGTAGCCTCCATGGACGAGCTGGACCAGGCTTACAGCCTCGCCAAATCCGAGGCTCTGAAAGCCTTTGGCAGCGACGAGATCTACCTCGAAAAATATCTGCAAAACCCAAAACATATCGAAGTCCAGATCATCGGCGATACGCACGGCAACATTGTGCATCTGCACGAACGCGACTGTTCCGTACAGCGCCGGCACCAAAAGCTGGTCGAAGTGGCTCCGGCTTTCTCGTTGCCACAGCAGCTGCGCAGCCGGATCTGCGAAGCCGCTGTCAAGCTGATGAAAAACGTTGATTATATCAGCGCCGGCACAGTTGAATTTCTGGCTACCCCGGATAACAACTTCTATTTTATTGAAGTCAATCCGCGTATCCAGGTGGAACATACTGTTACCGAAGAGATCACCGGTATCGATATTGTCCAGACACAAATCAAGATCGCGGAAGGCTACGCCCTGCACGACCCTGAAATAGCGATCCCCGAACAAAAAGACATCATCACTCACGGTCATGCGATCCAATGCCGTATCACTACGGAAGATCCGGCCAACAATTTTATGCCCGACACCGGGAAACTGATCGCTTACCGCAGCGGCGGCGGCTTCGGCGTCCGTCTGGATGGCGGCAACGCCTTTACCGGTTCCGTCATTACGCCTTACTATGATTCCCTGCTGGTCAAAGCGACTACCTGGGGCCTGACCCATCAGATCGCTATCAGCAAAATGCTGCGCTGCTTAAAAGAATTCCGTATCCGCGGCGTTAAGACCAACATCCTCTTTTTAGAAAACGTACTGCAGCACCCGCAGTTCACTGACGGCAGCTACAGCACTAAATTTGTTGATGACAATACCGAGCTGTTTATTTTCCCCAAAACATATGACCGCGGCACCAAGCTGCTCAACTATATTGCCGACATCTCCATCAACGGCTATTCTAACGTAGGCGTACAGCCCAAACCGGAATTTGCGCCCCTAAACATGCCCAAACCGTTCGTCGGCAAGATTCCCGACGGCAGCAAGCAGATCCTTGACGCTCACGGCCCGGCTGGACTTGCCAAATGGGTGCAGGCGCAAAGTGAAGTACTGCTTACGGATACTACTTTCCGTGACGCGCATCAGTCCCTGTTTGCGACCCGCCTGCGCACTAATGATATGATGAAGGTGGCAGCGGCCACAGCCGGCAAGCTGCCTAATCTGTTCTCTTTTGAATGCTGGGGCGGCGCTACCTTTGACGTTGCTTACCGCTTCCTGGATGAAAGCCCCTGGGACCGCCTGCAGCAGTTCCGCCAAAAAGCGCCTAATATTTTGCTGCAAATGCTGCTGCGCGGCGCTAATGCCGTCGGCTATACCAGCTATCCCGATAACGTCGTCAAGGAATTTATTCGTCTGGCCGCTAAAAACGGCGTCGATGTTTTCCGTATCTTCGACAGCCTGAACGGTCTTGACAATATGCGTCTTTCCATCGATACCGTACGTGAATGCAATAAAGTAGCCGAAGCGGCGCTGTGCTATACCGGCGATATCCTGGACCAGCGCCGTGATAAATATGACCTTAACTACTATGTCGAGATGGCTAAAGAGCTGGCAGCAGCCGGCGCCAATATCGTTGCTATCAAAGACATGGCCGGTCTTTTAAAACCGGAAGCTGCTTACCGTCTGGTCAGCGCGCTCAAAGATGCTGTTGACCTGCCGATCCACCTGCACACGCATGAGGGCAGCGGCAACGCTATCTATACTTATGCCCGTGCCGTCGATGCCGGCGTCGATATTGTAGATACCGCCATGTCCGCCATGAGCTGCGGCACGTCCCAGCCCAGCGGCAGCAGCCTCTATTACGCGCTCAGCGGTCATCCGCGCCAGCCGCGCGTCGACGTAGATGCGATGAACGAGCTCTCCCGTTACTGGGAAACCGTACGCCCGTACTATAAAGCGGCCGATCAGACCGAACTGTTCCCCAATCCGGAAGTCTATGTACACGAAATGCCCGGCGGACAGTACACCAATCTCAAGCAGCAGGCCACCGCGCTCGGTCTTATCGAACGCTGGGAAGAAGTCAAAGATATGTACCACCGCGTTTCCATGATGTTCGGCGACCTGATCAAGGTCACGCCTTCTTCCAAAATCGTCGGCGATATGGCGCTCTTTATGGTACAGAACGACCTCAGTGAAGAAGACATCTATGCCAAAGGCGACGTGCTCGACTTCCCTGCTTCCGTAGTTGAATTCTTTGAAGGCCGCATCGGCGTTCCCTATCAGGGCTTCCCGCAGAAACTGCAGCAGATCGTCCTCAAAGGACGTAAGCCTTTAGAAGGCCGCCCCGGCGATACTCTGCCGCCCGTTGATTTTGACGAGGTAAAAGCCAAACTGGCAGAACTGGAAGCACCTGTCTCGGAAGAAGCCGTCAGCTCTTACTGCCTCTATCCCAAAGTCTTTACCGACTGGGTCAAACGTGTACAGGATTTCGGCGATGTTTCCGTACTTGATACGCCCACCTTCTTCTTCGGCATGAAAATCGGCGAAGAAATCAAAGTCGAGATCGAACAGGGCAAGATGCTGGTCATTAAACTGGTGCATATCGGCGAAGCCAATGCCGACGGCATCCGTACAGTCTCCTTTGAATTCAACGGCCTGCCCCGTGAAATCGACATCAAAGACAGGAATGTAAAGGCCACCAATATCAGCCGCAAAAAAGCAGATAAAGCCAATCAGGGCGAGATCGGCGCCACTTTGTCCGGCTCCGTGGTCAAAGTAATGGTCGAAAAAGGCCAGGCTGTAACCAAGGGCACCCCGCTCGTCGTTACCGAAGCCATGAAAATGGAGACGACGATCGCCGCTCCTATCAGTGGTATCGTAGCCCAGATCCATGTAGCGGCAGGTAACCGTATCGAAAGCGGCGACTGCCTGCTGGAAATCGAATTAAAAGCTTAAATTGCAGTACTAAAGCCCCTGTTCGTTATGAACAGGGGCTTTCTGACTCTCACATGTATTTTTAATATTCATTAAACATTCTTTGAATTTCCTGCGGCTCCTTAGTCGTAAGCAGAGCCAGCTGCAAAAGGATTCTGGCTTTCTGCGGATTGAGACTGTCAGCAACAATGAATTTATTTTCATCGTCTGTCGCTATACGACTGACGATACCGTTGCCAACCCTGGTGCTGCGTACTACGGGGATGCCGCTTTGAGCGATCTTGATCAGGGCAGGCTTCATATCGATATGCAGGTTACCATGACCAAAAGCTGCAACGACTAGCCCCTGTGCCCCGGCCGCAACTGCTGCCTGCGCTAAAACAGCATCACAGTTCACATGCAGATAAATAATATCGACCCGCGGCAAAGCAGTCACCTTGCTGACATCGAATTCCGCTGCCGCCGTATGCCGGCGCAGACTTGTTTTATAAAATACAGGCCGGCCATTTTGAAAATACCCTAAATAACCCAGTTCCCAGGATTTAAAAGTTTCTATATGCGTCGTATTAGTCTTAGTCGCATCACGGGCACCATTGATCTGATCGTTCATCGCGATCAAAACGCCCTTGCCTGCCGCCTCCCGCGAGCCGGCTAAAGTAACTGCATTCAGCAGATTCACCGGACCATCCGCACTCATTGCCGTAGCCGGGCGCATAGCGCCGACTAAAACCACAGGTTTACTGCTTTTGACAGTCAGATTCAGAAAATATGCTGTTTCTTCCAGCGTATCCGTACCATGTGTGATCACGACGCCGTCGACATCCTGCTGCTGCAGAAGTTCGTTGACGCGGCGGCTCAGGCTCAGCCAGATATCATTGGTCATATCAAAGCTGCCGATATTGCAGAACTGTTCACCAGTGACGTCCGCCGCTTCCAGCATTTCCGGCACAGCGTCGATCAGGGTCTGGATACCCAGTTCACCTGCCTGATACCCCGTCATTTCCGTATTAGAACCAGCTTTGCCGGCGATCGTGCCACCGGTACCAAGAATTACGACTTTTGGTTTCCTCATCATTTACACCTGCCTTAATACCATTTTTCTAAAAGGATATATGAAACTATAAGCGTCAAAACACAGCCTATAGCCCAAACTGTTAACATCGGACTTGCCCACAACATTTACATCACATCCTTTACTTCAAATCATTTTTCTGCCAGCTGCAGTTGTTTTTTATTATTGGAAGACAGCAGCCACATGACGGCAAAGCTGACGATCAGGCCCCAGGCTCCAGCTGCCATAACGCTTTTTTCGATATTAGTAAACAGATAGACGGCCATATAAGTTGCTTCACCGGCAATAGCGCCCCAGATAGCAGCTGTAGCATTGATCCGTTCGGGCCAGATAATAGCGATCAGCATCGGCGCCAAAGTAGCTGAAGCAACGCCGGAAATACCGATCCAGACCATGACGCCCATGAATTGCGGTGGATGCAGCGTCATCAAAACACAGATGATACCAAAAACAGCCGGCAGGATCTTCGTCATCATAAATGCGATCCGCTGAGCTTTTTCCTGCGGCATATCTATGATTTTACGCTTGACCAGAGTTTTGATAAACAGGTCATTAGCGATACAGGTCGTCATAACCAGCAGCAACCCGCAGGCCGTTGACATCAATGCCGCTACAATCGAAACTGCCAGCAGCGTGCTGATGATCGGATGGAAATAGGCTTTAACATATTCAACTACAGCATAGTCAGGCTGCTGGAGATTAGGATTCAGCGCCAGCATATACAACCCGCCGAAAATTACCAGCATGCAGCAGAACGAGGCTACGATCCAGGTCCAGATCATTTTCTTCATATCTTTCGGGTCTTTTAAGGCTAAAATTTTCGTCAGCAGCTGCGGCTGTCCCGAAAAAGCAAATTCGATCAGAATAACGCCGAAAACAGTAGCATAGCTGTACATGTGCAGGGAATTAGGATTAATGACCGCAGTAAGGAACGGATCACGTGCGGCAATGATCGTACTGACTTCAGTAATGCCGCCCTTGAAGAAAAAGAATCCCGATAAAAAGACGATCACACCGGCAAACATCATCAGACAGGTTTGACCGATACTGGTATAAACGTCGGCAAACAAGCCGCCTAAAGTAACATAAACAATAGTAACTACGGTCACGGCGATAACGGCAGTGCTGTAATCTATATCCAGCAAACCGGATAAAAGCGTGCCGCCGGCTGATAGCTGCCCGGCTACATAAAACATCTGGATCATTACGATGATCGAGACCAAAGCTCTCAAAAAATCACTTTTGTACATTTCTCCCAGCCAGTCCGGCAAGGATAAAGCCTTGATCTTAGTATTGCTGTCGCGCACACCTTTCGCAATGACGATAAAGCCCAGCGTAGAACCACCAAAAATAGCTAAAAATATCCATAATGCCGAAGCTCCCCAGGCATAGGCATAACCGACATAGCCAAGAAAAGTGGCGGCGCTGAAGAAGGAAGCCGCAAAAGCCAGCCCTAATGATATTGGGCCCATACTTTCACTGGCAACTGCAAAATCGCTCAGTCCTTTGATCTTTTTCGAGCCAATAAAACCAACATAAATAACAAATACGGTATACAGAGCAAAACCTACGTACAGACACGTTTTCAAATCCATAATAAATTTCTCCTTTCGTGCTTATTACAACCTGCCCTCCCTCCATAATGGAATAAAGATGTTTCTTGTATGTATAACTAAACTTTTATATAATAAAATCAATCTGACAAACAAAGTCAGCCTCCTACATTAAAAATAACATAAAACACTGCTTTTAGAACAAAAATGGAACAAGATGACAAAATCGGCATTAAGATGCCTGATTCTGCCCTTATAAGGAGTAAAATCATGCTGACCTTCCTTTATCAGACAATGAGCCATTTATGGTTTGGTCTGGCAGTTTTTTTGATAATTTTCTTTATCTGCAGCCGAACCGCTTTTTTTCACGCTACTTTATTCCAACAGCACTATTCCTGGAAAAACAGGCTCCATATCATTGCTTTTTTTTCCTTGCTGGGCATCCTCAATACTTACTGGTCTTTGTGGGGCGAAAGCTGGCTCATCAACACCAGTTCTATCTTTATCATCGTGGCCGGTCTGGTCAGCGGTCCCTTGATCGGTTTTGCTGTCGCACTGCTGATCGCCGGCCACTATATTCTCTTGATCCATACCAAAGCGGCGCTGGTCAGCGGCTGTTTTTTCCTCATCGAAGGTCTGCTGTCCGGATTTTTATCGGCCTGGCTCAAACACAAAAAAGAAATGCTTCCCCACGCCATCGGGATCAGCTTTATTTTCGCTGCCAGTCACATCATTTTACTGGCCCTGTTTTGTTATCCTTATAAATTTACACCTGCGATCGAAGACTGCGCCCTGCAGGTAATGATCACAACAGCGCTGGGGACCGGCTGTTTTATCGGGCTTATCAAAGACAGCTATAAACAGAAAGATATCCTTGAAGGTCTGGCTGCAAAGATAGCGCTGAACATCACTAACAGCTCGATTTCTGTTTTGCAGAATGGCTTTGACCAAAAAGCCGCTCAAAAAATCACTGAAAGTATCCTGCAAAACGTCAAATCCTTTGACGTCGTCTGTATTACCTCCAATTCGCAGCTGCTTGGCTGCACGGCCTGCGAACAGGAACAGCCGTTTCTGACCTATCTGCAGGAAGATATAGAAGCATTACTGGCAGAAAAATTTTGCCCGGCCAACGAAAAGCTGACAGTACTGACATCATATCTGGCCCTGCCGGTCACAAACGGCACTGCCACGATCGGCTATCTCTTTGTAGGGCACATCGTTGCCGAAGCAATGTCGGCTTTTGAAACAAGGCTTGCCGAAGGCATTGCAGCCATGCTTTCGACCCATATCGAGATCAATCAGATCAAGGAACGCACCAAGCTGCTGGCCGATGCGGAAATCAAAGCTCTGCAGGCGCAGATCAACCCGCATTTCTTATTCAACGCCCTGAATACGATCAGCTATTACTGCGGCGTCCAGCCTCAGACCGCCAAAAAACTCATCAACTATCTGGCTGATTATTACCGTCAAAATCTCGCCGATCCCAATACATTGATTTCTTTACGTCAGGAGCTGCAGCATATCAATGCTTATATCAATATCGAAATGGCCCGTTTTGGTGACAGGCTGAAAATAAATTACGATATCGACGACACAGCCTTTTTCAAGGTCCCTGCCCTGATCCTGCAGCCTATTATCGAAAATTCCGTCAAGCATGGCCTGCATCCCAAATTAGACGGCGGAACCATCACTATAACTGTCAAAAACTGCAGCGATTATTTTTTTATTGCTGTCCACGACGATGGTATCGGTATCCCGGCGGCAAAACTGGATTCACTGCTGCAGGACGCTCCTGACCGTAAATCGATCGGTCTCGTCAATATCAACAAACGCCTGTTGGCAATCTATGGTCCTGACAACGGCCTGCGGATAACCAGCACCTATGGTACAGGTACCACTGTCAGTTTTACAGTACCCAAACAGGAGGAGGATTAAAATGCTGAAAATAGTTATCGCCGATGATGAATTTCCGGCTCGCCAGGAATTACGCAGCTTACTGGAAGCCGGCGGCAAAGTAAAAATTACCGCCGAATGTGAACACGGGCAGGCCGTACTCGATTATTTTTCAGCTAATACTGCCGACGCGGTTTTTCTGGATATCGAAATGCCCGTTCTGGATGGTTTGACTGTTGCCGAAAAACTCCGTTCTTTGCCGCAGCCTCCCAAAATAATCTTTTCCACCGGTTTTGACCAATTTGCTGTACGTGCCTTTGAACTGGAAGCTTTCGACTATATCCTGAAGCCTTATACACAAACAAGACTGCAGGCTACAGTTCTAAAATTACAAAAAGCGCTGCAGGACCAGCTGCAGCAGCAAGCACCAGCCCGCGGTGATTTTCCTCTCAGGCTCTCTCTTTGGGCTGACAATAAACTGCTGGTCTTTGACCCCAAAGAAGAAATTTATCTCATTAAAACTGATGCCGGCAAAAAAATCCTGATCTATACCAGCAAAGGTATTCTGGAATCAAACCTGCCCTTAAAAGTTTTAGAAGAAAAACTGAATCCCTGCGGCTTTCTGCGCACCCACAAAAGCTATATCGTCAATATGAACAAAGTACGTGAAATCATTCCCTGGTTTAATGACACCTATATCCTGACTGTTGAAAACTGCCCGGAAAAAGAAATTCCCGTGTCGCGCCACTTCATCCACAGCTTCAAAAATTTCCTTAATTTGTAAACTGCTTTTACTGTAAACGATACCTCCAGCAAGTTTGCTATAGTTTACAATTATTTAACTTTTTATCTTTCTATAGCACGTTGTATATTGTATTCAAAATGTTATAATAAAGGTATCAAGGCAAATTATTTTAGGAGGTGTCAAGCTATGGCACGATTTACTTTACCGCGCGATATTTATTATGGCGCAGGCGCAATCGAAGAATTAAAAAATTTGGAAGGGTACAAAAAGGCAATGATCCTGACCGGCGGCAGTTCCATGAAACGTGGCGGCTTTTTAGAAAAAGTCGAAAACATTCTGCATGGTATCGGTATGGAAACCCAGCTTTTTGAAGGCATCGAACCGGACCCATCCATTGAGACCGTTTTCAAAGGCGCGGCAGCAATGCGCAAATTCCTGCCTGACGTTATCGTCGCCATTGGCGGCGGTTCACCTATAGATGCGGCGAAAGCCATGTGGGTCTTTTACGAGCACCCTGAAGCAACCTTTGAGGAAATCAAAAAACCTTTCAACATTCCCAAACTCAGAAATAAAGCGATCTTCGTGGCAATCCCTTCTACCAGCGGTACGGCGACCGAAGTAACAGCGTTCTCAGTTATCACTGATTACGCTACCAATATCAAATATCCGCTGGCTGATTTTGAGATCACTCCGGATATTGCAATTCTGGATACCGATATTCCCCTGACCATGCCGAAAACCCTGACCGCCCACACCGGCATGGATGCTTTAACCCACGCGATCGAAGCTTATGTCGCTTCTGCGCGCAGTGATTTTTCCGATCCACTGGCGTTAAAAGCTATCAGCGATATTTATGACAGTTTGATAGACAGCTATTACGGCGATAAAGCTGCCCGCGGCAAGATGCATATCGCCCAATGCCTGGCTGGTATGGCCTTCTCGAATGCGCTTCTGGGTATTGCCCACAGCCTGGCCCATAAAACCGGAGCTATGTTCGATATTCCGCACGGCTGCTGCAATGCTATCCTGCTGCCCTCCGTTATCCAGTATAACGCTAAGGTTTGTGCCGACAGGTATGCAACTATCGCACGAATACTGGGGCTTCCCGGCAGCACTGATAAACAGCTGACCGACGCTTTGATCGACTCTATCAAAGAATTAAACAAAAAACTGGGTATCGCCCAGACCTACAAAGAAAACGGCGTCAGCGAGGAACTGTTCCAACAGCATGCAGATGAGATCGCTGCCAATGCGGTCCTCGACCCCTGCACCGCCTCCAATCCGCGGCCTATTGATGCCGAAGGCCTGAAGAAAGTGCTGACCTGTGCTTATTACGGCGAACCTGTAACCTTCTAAACTTAAACAGTAAAATGCCCTGCTTTTGCAGGGCATTTTTTTCTGCCAATAATAAGCGTATGTGATATAATAGGCATAATTTCAGGAAACCGGGGAAGTAATTTTATGACTAAAAATGAACTTAGTATTTTCGCTTATATAATTGAACACATAGATGAAAACGGAATTTATCAGGGCGGAGCACTGATCGACGACCCAACGCCCTCCTTACCGCGTCCCTTAGGCAGTGACGACGCCTATATCTACACTGCCGAAATGCCGTCTGATCTTCCCGGCGCCGAAGCCGTCTGCAGTATGCTGCTGGCCTATGCCGACGAACCTTCTTCTGCTGCAAAGGCCGTTTTGGAAGAAGCCCTGACCAAAATCTTATGCATCAGTATCTGCGACCCGTTAGTAGAAATGTTGTCAGAAGACGAAGTACCTGAAGCACTGCTGGCGCTGGCAGAAGACTGGCTGTATACTGCGCACAAACGCGAGCTGGTCAAATATGCTATCGTGCTGCTGGCTGTCTTTGGCCTGGAAACACTGCGCCGTGAACATTCCGAAAATCTCTGGGACGATCTGGTCGATCTGTGCCGCTGCGAAGAATTCACCTTCTTCCTGACCTTTGCCTACCGTATCAACAACATCGCTCCACAGGAAGAATTGTGGGAACTGGTGCGTTCTACCAAAGGCTGGGGCCGGATCTTCACTCTGTATGACCTTGAATGTACAGCAGAAGAACAGGAAGTCTGGCTGCTGCGCCACGGCTGCGAAATCGAAATAGATTATGCGCCGGTCTGCCTGGTCGTAATGCGGAAAGGACAGCTGCTGCACCATTTGCACCAGCAGCAGCTGGACTACAAAACTTACCGCGGCTGTCTTCTGATCATCAATAATTTTGTCATGATGCTCGACCGTTACTACATTGGCAAAGGAGACCCCACTTATATCGACATCAGCGGCATCGACACCGAAACGCTGATCCGCGAGCTGCTGCGCCATGCAGAACGCTACGCCGGCAGTCCCGCCGATTTGATCGGTATCATCAATCTTTCCATTGGCCTGCAAAAACTGATCACTGACAATAACTGGGCAGCACTGCCGTCCAACACCTGCCACGAACTGGTGAGCCGCTGTGAAAAGCTGATTTACAGCCGTGACTGGCAGCAGGAAGTGCAGGAACAGTTATTCAAAAAAGACGGCAGCGTCGACTATACTATTGCCGAATTTGCTTTCGAACTGGATATTGACATCTGGGAACGTCTTTTCGATTATCTTAAACAGCATCCTCTGGAAAGCGGTTTGTTTCCTTATCTTTTAGGCTTTGAAAATGACGAACGACCGCAAAAGGTGCTGACCTTCATCGAAAAAAATATCAATATCTATACCCAGTCGGAAACAGCGCTTTTGATACCGCTAAAATATCTGGAAACACATCCCGGAACGGGAATCCCCATCGTCACGGCAGCCTTGACTTCTATTTATGACTGGCCCCGCGGCGCCGCTTCTATTATTCTCGAAGAATGGGGCCATGAACAGCTGACACCGGCTCTGCGCGCAGCGCTTATTACGGCACGCAGACTCAGCCAGCATCCGCTGATCACCATGCGTATCGATGCTTTACTGGAAAACAAGCCATTCAGCGTCGCCACTATGCTGGAACAGCTGGGCAATAAAAACTGATTCGAAAAGTAAAATACTACCATAAAAACAAGGTACACATCAATGATTTTGATGTGTACCTTGTTTTTTGCCCAACCCGCTGTTTCTTTGCAGCGTATCCTAAACTCCTGTAAAAATCAGCCCTTAAGACTTCTGTTACTGAAAGTTATTATGACAGCAGCTATTATATTCCGTTTTCAGCTACCCCTGTTTGTCTTGTGGGGGGGGGCAAAGATGATATAATATTACAACTAGAAGTGGTGAAAGGGTGACTAACATGGATAAAAAACTATGCAGAGTTGTTTTAGCTTCTGTAGCTACCAACTGTTTACTGACTGCATATTATCACTTGCCTGCTTATGCGGCAGACGTAAAAGATCAAGACAAGGTGATTTCCAGTGCTGAATCTGGCCCGATAGCGGCCGGGGAAACAACTGATGGCAACGTTACTAACAACAAACTGACCCTAAACAACAACGTATTCATTCCCTGGTCATATGATGGCTCCGTAATAGTAGTCGGTGGTAAAACTACCTCAGGCCATGCTTCAAATAATGAAGTGATTTTTGATAGTGCTGTAAGCAGGGCCTCAGTTTTTGGTGGTTATACTGCTGACGGTAACGCTTCAAATAATAAGGTCACCATCAAAAGTAAAAGTTATAATTGGGACGAGAAATTTGGAGAGATCTATGGCGGCTATACAAAATCTGGTAATGCTACTGGCAACGAAGTAAATTGGACCGAAACTGGCTCTTCTATGGTATGTGGCACAGGCAATATACTGTGTGGCGGTAAAACAGACTCCGGCAACGCTGTAGCAAACAAGATCATCTTTAAAAATGTCAACACTGATGGATTATCAATGCTCTACGGCGGTGTCGCCAAAGATGGTAATGCCGACAGCAATATAATAGAATTTGAAAGTGCTAAAGTAAACATTACAAGTGAAATAGCAGGCGGGATGGTTGCCACAGGTTCGAAACAGGGCGACGCCAGCAACAACAAAATTATCATCAGGGATGTTAAGGTAATCAGCAGTTCCACCTATGGCGGCGTAGTAAAAGCAGGCAACGGTTCTGCTCTAAAAAACCAGGTTGTTATTGAGCAGGGAAGCATCAGCAGCTACGTTTATGGCGGTTACGCAATGGCAACAGGCAGTGCCTCCGAAAATAATATTACGATCAACGGAGGCAATATTGCTACCGAACTTTACGGTGGCAGGAGTAACACGACCGGTAACGCTACCGCTAATAGTGTAGACATCAACGGCGGCAGTTTCACAAACGCTAAAATTTACGGCGGTTATACCAGTAAAGGCACAGCGCAGGACAATGTGATAAATGTACGCAATGCGCCCGATCTCAGCGGCGCAACCTTATATGGCGGCTACTCTGCTTCCGGACCCATCAGCAATAATATTTTGAACTGGTATTCTAAAGACGTTACAGTTCAGAATATTGTTAATTTTGCAAAGCTCAATTTTTATCTGCCCGATAACATTACCGCCGGAGATACCTTATTGACGATTGCTGATAAAAACGATGCGGATACTGATTTAAAGGGAAGTACTATTACTATAACAACAACCGCAGCTTCAACAGGATTCAATCTTGGCGATAGCCTGTATTTGATCAACAAGACGGACTCAGGCAGTTTGCTGACCGACGCAACAACAGTTTCCTGTAATGTCATTAAAGGTGTAAGTCTGCAAAGCCTGCACGAAGTAGAACTGACAAATGCGGATAATAAACTGACAGCAACTTTGATCAGCACAAAAAAAGACGACGAACTGCTGCCACAAACAAAATCTTTCAGTGAAGGCCAGGCCGCAGTATCAGGTTTTATCAACAGCGGCGCAAATCTTATCAGCGACAGTATCGGCAAAGCTGCAGCGGAAACTCTTATCCAGAGCGGGACTTTTATTCCCTTTGCAGGTATGGAGGGTGGTAAAAACCGTTATGAAACAGGCAGCCATGTCGATATGCACGGCTGGAACATTGCCCTTGGTATAGCAAAAGACTACAACCTGAACAACGGTACGCTGACCTGGGGACCGTTTTTTGAATATGGGCATGGTAATTACAGCACTCACAACGATTTTGGTGATGGTGAAGTTTATGGCAGCGGCAAGAGCAAATACTATGGCGCCGGCGTTTTGAGCCGGTATAAATTATCCAATGGCATTTATTACGAAGGGGCCCTGCGTTTTGGTTCTGCTGAAAACGATTATAAAAATTCTCTTACAGCAGGTCAATATCAGGCTAACTATAAAACCAAAGCTCCATATGTAGGATTTCAATTAGGTCTTGGAAAAATTATGGCGTTGAGTGAGCAAACCGAGCTTGATCTTTACAGTAAATATTTTTGGTCACACGCCAGCGGCGATACTGCCAGTATTGCCGGACACACTTATGATTTTAAAGGAGTAGACTCACACCGCTTACGAATTGGGGCGCTATATACCTACAAAATGACAGCGCTGCAGCAATTATATGCCGGGCTGGCTTACGAATACGAATTTGGCGGCGAAGTAAATGCTACAGTCGAAGGTCGCTATAAAGTAGATGCTCCTTCATTTAAAGGTGCCAGCGGGATAGTAGAATTAGGCTATAAATTCAAAAGCACTGCTAAAAGCCCTCTTACTTTCAGTATCGGTGCCAAAGGCTATTTGGGACAAAATAAAGGTTTCAGCGGTAATATAAAATTGGAATGGATGTTTTAAAACAACTCGTAAACACTTTCTTTTGATTTACTAAACAAATATTCTTTTAACAAAATCCGGCATAAAAACGGCCCCGCTTTTGAAATGCACACCAAATATCAGAGCAAATATTTGGAACTGCAAAACATTTGCGGAACCGTTTTTATTTTTGTATATGTAATTTTGAATTTCCTTATTGCAGACTGACATATAAAAGATACAGATTAAGCGCAGTAACAATGATACCTACCGCATACAACAAGCCTTTGGTAAAAGGTTTATTAGCATATTCACCCATAACTTTTTTCGAAGAAGTGAGCCAGATCTGCATGAAAACAGTCAGCGGCAGCTGTACGCTGAGCAGCATCTGGCTGACGATCAAGCCCCAGAAAGGATCATTGATAAAGTACAGCACAATGACGGCGGGGACAAAAGTCAGCAGCAGACCGACCCGTGAATGAATATCCTTCATATCGTAAGGTTCGCCGAACATACCGGAAAAAATGGTAACGCCTGCCATGCCTGCCGTAGTCGTAGAAGCAATACCGGCAAAAAGCAGCGCTATCGCAAAAATATGTGCGGCATTCGCACCTAAAAGCGGCACCAGCAGCTCCTGTGCCTGCTGCAATTCACTGACGCTGACGCCGTGAACGAAAAAGGTCGCTGCCGCCAAAAGGATCATGGTACTGTTGATCGCCCACCCGATACTCATGGAAAAAAGCGTATCAACAAATTCAAAACGCAGCTGTTTCTCCATCAATTTTTTATCTTCCAGATTCCAGTGCCGGCTCTGGATAATTTCAGAATGCAGGAATAAATTATGCGGCATGATAACGGCACCTAAAATACTCATGACCACCAGCATCGAACCTGCCGGGATATTCGGTACTGTCCAGTTGATAACAGCCTGAGGCCAGTCAACATGTACCATTGAGATTTCAAACAAATAAGACATGGCGATCACAGAAACAAAACCTGCGATCCATGTTTCCAAACGGCTGTAAGAATTGGTCCACAGCATCACAGTGCAAACAACAGCTGTAATTATAGCGCCAACCATGATCGGGATACCAAACAGCATATTAAGAGCAATCGCCGCGCCTAAGATTTCAGCCAGCGCAGTTGCCTGCGCCGCCATGATCGCTGTCACCAAAATCGGACGTGAAACACGTTTCGGCAGAAATTTAGTCGCCGCCTCTGACAGACATTCACCGGTAACAATACCCAAATGCGCCACATTATGCTGCAATAAAATTAGCATCAAAGTCGATAAGGTAACTACCCACAGCAGGGCATACCCATGATCTGCGCCAGCCGCCAAATTAGCCGCCCAGTTACCCGGATCAATAAAGCCGACTGTCACCAGAATGCCAGGCCCGATAAAGCGCAGCAGTTCTTTTGCCTCTTTGCTTTGCTTATGGATCTGTGAAAGTTTATTTTTGAACATACTTAGCATAGGCTTCACTCCGCATCAAAACTAAAACTATTATTTATTAATAATATTATAGAGCGATTCTGCCGAAGACACAAGCTAAGCAAATTATATATTTTTATTATTTAGTTACGATATTAGAAAATAACAAAGAACCCACAAAACTTTTGTTTTATGAGTTCTTTGTTTATATTTGCCCTGAGCAAGGAGCTTACATCCTGATGCCTGTTCCCTGAATTCTCACTCTGCCTGCTTCATCTTCAGCACGTTTTTCTGCTTCCAGTTTCTGCTGCACTACCTTTAATTCGTCATCCGTATGCTGCACATTGATCAGCGCAGCCTGATAAGCGGTGCTGTTGATAGCCGGAAGGTCAGTTGGTGGGTTAACCGGTGGATTAACCGGCTGGTCAGCCTTAATCTTGACTATCAGCTTACTGCCATCGCCAACAGTGATCTTATAGCCGTCCTGCGTAGAATATAACAGCGAACTTAAATCGTAGGTACCCGCTTCCTTCACCTCTAAGGCTTTGATTTTACTCGGGTCAAAATCTACTCCCATAGCGGTCAGTTTATCAATAACTGCCTGCGCTAAATCAGTATAAGCAGTACCGGCAGTTATCTCGATCTCAATATCGCCGACGCTGATGTCCAGCGGTGACAGGAACCCCTGTAACAACGGCGTACTTTGCCCGGCACTGTACCCCAGCCAGGCGTCCTGCTCGCCGCTGGCTGCTGCTCCCGTCATAAAAGCCTGGTTAAAATCTTCTGTTGAAGTATATTCCGTTCCCTCGTAATCATAATAAAGCTGCGTGGCTGGCTCAAAATAAAAAGTATTGGTAAACGTACCATTACCAGCAACAACAATACCGTTACCAACGGCTCCGTTTTCCGCCGTCACTAGGCCCATATTATAAGCATTTGTCAGCGCACCCCTATTATCAGCAGCAATACCGCCTACATAGCCAACACTCGTAGCAGTACCTTTATCTGCACTGACGGCACCCGTGTTGTAGACATTAGTGATACTGCCAGAAGCATTATAACCAACGATACCTCCGACTAACAATGCCCCTGTTATGCCTGTCCCTGCCACAACGCCTTCATTATAGCTGTTTTTAATAACGCCATTATTCCAGTTATAGCCAACAATGCCACCTAAATATGCATTTCCCATAACTGTACCGCTATTACTTACCTGTTCAAATATTCCATAACCATTTAAACCACTAATGCCGCCCACATACGTATTCCCTGTAACTTTACCGCTATTACTAAGATTTATAAAACTGCCAGTTGAGCTATTCGATCCAATAATGCCGCCGGCATATGTTGTTCCTGTTACTGTACCACTATTACTGAGATTCTCAAATTTTTCGCCAGTATAGTTTTGTCCAAAAACACCACCCGCATATCCTTTCGTAGTTGCTGTTACTGTCACTGCACCGCTGTTGCTGAGATTGGTAAAAGTTCCAGTAGGATTTATACCAGAATTATCACCAATAATACCGCCAGCATAACCTGTATTAGTTGCTTTTACTGTAACAGCACCACTATTACTGAGATCCTCAAATTTTCCCTGAAAAATTTGTCCCACAACGCCCCCTGCATATGAGAAAGCTTCCACTCCTGTCACTGTGCCCGAGTTATGCAGCTCGCTGTTTACCACATCAGTGTTCTTGGAGTTGTTGTTATAACCTAAAATTCCGCCTACGTGCCAGGTTCCTGTTACCGCGCCCGTATTTTCTGCCTTGCTGACCTGACCACCGTTATTTGTGCCGACGATACCGCCGGTGTTCCCCTGACTGCTGTTGGTAACAGTGATAGTGCCTGCATTCTTCACGTTCTTGATCACGCCTGTTTCATTGTATGGTTCAGAATAACTATTGTAACCTGCGATCCCGCCGACATAGAGATCGGTACTACCATCGGCCGTAATATCTACCTTGCTCACAGCATCTTGGATAATACAAACAGCATTTGTCGGGGTAGGAGTACCGCTTACCCCTTGAACGGTACTGCCATTAACTCCCACAATGCCACCAATATAGTTAAACATTGATGTCAAATTATTGGCCACAATCTTACCGTCAGTCTGCACATTTCTGACGCTGCCCGTTACTGTATTGCTGACACCTACATTATAGCCAACCAGGCCGCCAGCACCAATAACACTCCCAGTAAAAGTATAGTCGATTCCAGTCAGCTGCACATTAGCGATCTTGCCGGCAGATACCCCAAACAGACCACCATATTGACTGGTACTGTTATTTATATACAGATCACTGATCTTATAGCCAAGGCCGTCAAACACGCCTAAAAATTTTAAAGTCTGATTACTAAACAATGTCTTAAAACCAGCGCCATTATTCCAGTTTTTTGTTGCAGCAGCATCAATATCACCAGTAAGCATAAATCTACCGCTCCGATTAGGCTCATAGTTTGGATCGGTTGAAATATTCTGCAGCTCATAAATATTGCTGATCAGCATACAGTCGTTGATGGTATTATCCTCGCTGCTAGTAAGTTTGCTGCCGATAAATAAAGTGCTGCCTTTGTCTGCTGCACCTGTATTATAATCTCTTATCGTATGATCTGTACTTGTACCATTTTCTATCACAGAAAACGTCTTAGTCCCTGTCGTTTCGTAGCCTACGTTGACCACACCGTCTGACTTAAGTTTATAGTTTGCCTTATCGGCAGCCGTTATGGCATCCCCGTTTTGTTTTTGGATATCGGCAGCATTGCCCAAGCTGATATTAGCCCCTTCTATCGTCACTTTATCGGCACGGATCACACCCAGATTGAGTACATCGGCAGTAACATTACTCAGGTCGACCGTCGGCGTACCGTTAAAGCCATTGATATTCTCGTCGGTCATTTTACCTGTAGAAGCATGCAGACTGCCTACGTTGACCGCCGCACCTTTGCCAAACAGAATACCGTTGGGATTGAACAGAAAGACGTTGACGCCCTGTCCGTTCAATGCGCCGTAGATCTCACTTTTAGTATTGCCGGTGACATAGTTCAGCACACTGGCCATATTTTTAAAATTGACGGTTTCCCCGTTGGCGATATTGAACTGTTCCCATCTTATCGCTACGTTATTGCTGCCTTTCCCGGTGATATCCATAGTATTACCGCTGCCGCCAATAATGCCGCTGTTGCTGCCGCCTACGACTGCGCCGCCCTGTGGCAGCGCATAGGCGCTGCTGACAAACATCCCGCCGATGATCAGGGATAACGCCAGACGTCTGGCTAAATAAGTTTTGTTATATTTCATCGTTCCCACTCCTCGCATTAGTTTTTATCTATTCTCATGCCCTGGCTAGAACAGTTTATAAGCCTGGAACCACAGGCGTCCGTTCTTGTCCTTGTCCTCGCTTTGGAACTCTTCGCCGTTGAGCTTACGCGCATAGTCCAGCCGCAGGTAATAATCGCCTGCTTTGGCGTACTGCAGGCCTACGCCCCAGCCTGCCAGATTACGGTGCCGGTCGTCGTAGCCCCTTTGCAGCACTTCGCCGAAATCGACAAAGGTCGCCAGGCTGAGATGCGGCAAGGGTGTATTATAACGCAGCTCGGCTGTCGCCTGATAGCCGCTGTCGCCGCTGGCTTCGCCCTGCGGATAGGCGCGTACACCGTTGGCCCCGCCCAGGCTGAACTGCTCGCTGCCGTCCAGCTGCTTATTAGCCAGCTGGCTGTGGAAGTTCAGCAGCAGGTCTACTGTGTTGCCCAAGCGGCGGCTGTGGTTGACGTCACCGGTCAGTTTCTGGAAGCTGCCTTCTGTCACGCTGTCAAAATCTTCGTTAGTGAGCTGCCCCCAATAGTACAGGGCGCTGTAGCCTGTATAGCTGCCCCGGCCGCGGCTGCTGCCGCTGATACCGGTATGCAGGGCATTGCTGCTTTTTTTGGCGTTGTAGCCGAACAGGCGCATTTCGTCCTGCAGCTGGCGGTTGTCGTAGCCGTAGACCAGTTCCAGTTTACTGCTGCTGGTATTGGTCAGGGGTGTGCTGCCATAGATGCTGAAGGTTTTAGCTTTGCCAACTGCGTCCAGCAGGCTGAAGTAGTCGCCCAGGGTATAATCCATCTGGCTGTAGGCAATACCCAGACGGCTGCCGTTACCGCTGACGGGCAGTTCGTAGCCAATGTTATAGTTGCGCATATCTTCGTTGCTTAAAGTGCCGCCTACGGTAAATTTATCACCAATGCGGCCGGGGTCGTTGATAGTCGTCTGCAAGCCGTAACGGTAGCGGCCGCTGTATTTACCGCCGTGATTATCGGCATACAAAACCGTTTCCACGGCTTTTTTATTGGCAACGATGATCTCAAGATCACTGCTGCCGACTGTTTGTCCTGCCTTGAGCAGACCTGCGGCGCTAATGCCTGGCAGGTCGTTGAGATTGTTGAGTACTGTTCCCAGTTCGTTTGTTTTAATAGTTGTACCGCTGTGCAGTCTGCTGATAAAGCTGCTGATAACGGTGTCTGCCAGTCCGGATTTGTTGTTGACTGTGACCTGCCCCAGATTCCCCAGCAGGATACGCATTTCGACGACACCGTCCTTGATCTGCTGCGGGGGTATAAAGGCTGTAGCAACGGTATAGCCCTGACTGCGCAGGTAAGCTGTTACCTTATCGGCAGCCTGCTGCAGCTGGCTCAGGGTCAGCTCCTGCCCAACATAGTCTGCAACAAGCGGGGCATAAGCTGCCGCATCGATACTATCGGGACTGGTAAAGCTGATAGCATTGACGGCAAAGCTCTGCTCCCCGGCCAGCTTTTCACTGTCTGTCTGCGTGTTGGTCAGTTCCGCCTGCTGCGGTGTCTGCGCCTTGTTTTGTTCCAGCGCGCGCAGATCGCTGTTAGTACTTGGCAGTGCCGGTGCGGCAGCTGCTGTGGCGCAGCTTAAAAGCAGCGCCACTGTCAAACCCTTCTTTTTCATAACATCCCTCTCCCTTGTGTTAAAAATAAGTTTTGGTTGTTTTAATATAAAAGCCTGTCTGGCTATATCCTCGCAGCTACTGCTGCGGTACTGGCTCTTTATTGTTTTGATAAGCGCAGCAGCTTTAGCAGCTGCTGTACCTCTTCCGGCGAATAAAACTCCTGTTGTGTTTCGTCAGACTCACATCTGCTACTGACCCAATCGGAAGCTTTTCTGGCATCTAAAAGTGTTTCCAGACTGCAGCCTAAAAGATTGGCGATGCGCAGCAGCAGCTTCAGGCTGATCTGCACATGATTATGCTCTAAATTACTCAGATGGGTCTGACTGACACCGATACGCTCAGCCATTTCCTGCTGACTGATCTGACAGGCGGCGCGCAGGAAGCGGATATTGCCGCCGATACGTGTCAGGCATTTTTCGTCGTACATCTTTTCACCTCATTTTTAAGGCACTGAGATATTGTTTGGAAACTCTGCAATTCGCACTTTTAGGTTTTTAATATTTTTAGCTTTTTACGTCAAAAATATTTGTTATTATTTATACAAAGCCATTATAGCACGTTTGTACCCCCCCACAAGACATACAAACGGATATTTTAGACGCAGTTTGGCTGCGTTATTGCCCTTACGGTTTGATAGCCGCCGAAGTTACAGGAAATATTCACTTTACCAGCTGATAACAGATAAAATAAATCAATAAAAAAATAACACCGCTCTGCCTGAGCGATGTTATTTAAACTATTAACTGCTGTTTAAAAATAAAAAAAGACTGAATGAATTCAAAATTCATTCAGTCTCATAACTATAAAGATTATCTAAAATCACTTCAGCCTTTGCGGGCAAATAAGATCCAGGCGATGGCCAGCGGTACGATACCCAGCCCTACACCAATACCAAGGCAATAAACCATCTGACCTGCCATATACAAAGCCGGTAGAATAACCGGCATCGTACCAAAAACCGGTGAGAAAAATGAGGAGGCGATCCCCTGCGCGTCCGGCGCAGACGATTTACCATCAGGATCGACCGCACGTACCAGCGCCAACCCAGTTGGTACAGCTCCTGAAGCCATACCGAATAAACAACAGGCTTTTTCAAACCATTCATGTTTACAGCAATGCTTACAGAAAAAGATACCGATAGCCATTGTCATTCCCAATACTAAAATAGTATAGATCAATATTGGTACGATAAAGGTAGTTACCAGACTCAGTTTGATAGTTGCCACCGCCGAAATAATGATAATGTCTAATGTCATACCGGAAATATTATTCACAGCAGCTTTGTCCAGATAACCATCCGTTTTCGTTTTCCACATAAAATATCTGACGATAGCCGCGCCCAGCATACCGTAAACCATACTATTGATGTGTCCGATCGGAGCATAGACAAGCGCGAGCCCCTTAATAATGATACCGCCGAACCACATACAAAACATAATCATGGCAAACTGGAAGATTAAGGCATTAATGCCGCTGGTAGACACTCTGGTAACACCTATCGGTTTCTGCTTATCCTTGGGCAGAACTCCACCTAAAGTAGGGTCATAGCCACTGGCAGGAACTTTTGTATAAGCGGCATAACCTTTGCGGATGCCCCAGTTGACCATAACCATACCGACTGTAACCGCCGCCATCAGACCCAGTGTCGATAAGATCATACCCATACCCAACGCGCCTTCGGAGCCCAGCTTTTCCAAAGCCGTTCCAGCCGCACCTGCAGTACCATGTCCGCCCCAGAAAGAAAATACACCCAGCAGCCCCCATCCTTCAGGAAGTCCAGGCCATATCTTCGCCAGAAAATCGCCTAACGGCAGGCCAACCAGTAGCTGCATACCCCAGATAGCGATACAGATACAAGTATAATCAACATAATTGCGCAATCTTTCCTTATCAAAAGTAATGCCAAATACGATACAGGTCAATACCACACCGATCAGCGCCCCGGCATAACTGCCAAAGGATTTGGGGATTTCCAGCACTCCCAGTACCTGCTGACCTAAAAGCAAGGCAATAAACCCGGCCAGCATTGAAGTAGGTATGTACAGCTTTTGAATAGGCTTACAAAACTCGCGGACAATAAAGCCCAGTATCATCAAAGCACCCAAAAGCTGCATATCAGTCAGTAGCGAAGCAAATGTCATCTTACACCCTCCCTTACATCAGACTTATCTTTCTGGTCATTTCTCTAGCTGCTCATCGTAATATTCCCCGAAGAGCTCCTGCAGAGACGGCATATCTTCGGGGATAGGCCGTGCGACCCAGGTTGTATTCATATAATGCTTCAGACAAATATTTTCGGAAACGATATTGCCCCCCCAGGTACCACAGCCCATTGAAGAAGTTGCCGGCATACCGTTAGTAGCAGCACCGGCGTTCGCCTTATTCTGCGGCTGCCTTACCATAATGCGGGAAACAGGCGCCGCCATTGCCAACCGGTGAATATGTTCGTCGTTGAACGAATAGATACCGCAGGAATGACCTTTACCGCCGACTTCGTAAATAGCACGCATCATCGTCAAAGCGTTCTCAAATTCGCCGTCATATTTGAATACTGTCAACAGCGTCGTCAGCTTTTCGCTGGAGAAGAAATGTTCCTTACCGATTTTATCTCCAATCACCATAATAAATTTATATTTGCTGTCAATATTAAAACCGGCTGCCGCCGCAAGCTGCTGCGGTGAAATCGCAACTGTATCCGGCAGCCTATGCCCCTGTTCATCCCAAAGGACTTTTTTGAGAGCTTCGGCCTCTGCCGGAGTTGCTTCATAAGCCCCTTCATCCTTTAATGCCTGCAGCATTTCATCATAAACCGCTGCGTGCACCACTAAATTACCGTCGCAGGAACAGCCTGAACCATAGTCCGAGCATTTACTGATACGAGTATTCAGTGCCGCTTCTTTAACATCGGCCGTTTCGTCAATAATCATCGTCGAATTGCCAGCACCTGAACCATAGGCGGGAGTCCCGGAACTGTAAGCCGCTTTGACCATTGCCTTACCGCCAGTAGCAATAACCAGATCGCATCTTTGCATCAATTCCTGCGTCAGGTCGATACTTGGATTAGTAATGACCTGCAAAAGATCAGCCGGAGCACCTTCTTTTTCCAGAGCTAGCCGCATGATCTCTACAGTTTTAGCCGTTACTTTTTTAGCCCGCGGATGCGGCGAGAAAATCATTGCATCTCTGGCTTTCACAGCAAAAACTGCCTGTCCGGCCGGCGTAAGACACGGATTGGTCGTTGGTACCAGACAGCCGATAACTCCAACTGGTTTACCATACTTAACCAGACCTTTAGCCGGGTCTTCTTCAATGACGCCGACGCTTTTTTGTCTCAGACAATCACGCAGGATGAGCCGCACCTTATTGCGTTTATTGACCTTTGACGCATATTCACCTAGACCTGTTTCTGTAACGGCTTCCTGTGCCAATACCTTCCATGTCTGCAAATTAGAAACCGCCCAGGCAACAGCCTGGCATAAACGATCGATTTTTGCCTGATCATAGTTCTCAATGATCGCAGCGGCTTTTTTCGCTTTGGCAATCATCAACTCTAATTCTTTAATTTGTTCTGCTGTAACTTTACTCATCAAATCATCTCCCTTACGGATAATAGAGTACCTTTGGTTAATTTTATTGTAATTTTCAGACAGTTTTCTGTCTAATACTTGTTTTTAATCAAACCTATAGAGAGTATCTATAATTGCTAGATCACTTATAATTTTACAAATTATATATCCCATTCAATAAGCGTTTTAATGTTATTTACCTGTATCTGCCATTATGATAATATTATAGATATATTCTATGATTTTCAGAAGAGGTGAATACGATGACCCTGCTGCAATTAAAATATTTTCAAACGCTGGCCTTTGTTCTGCACTATACCAAAGCTTCTGAGGTCCTGCATATTTCACAGCCCAGCCTTAGCTATGCTATTGCGGAACTGGAAAAAGAATTGGGAATTGAACTGTTTGAAAAAAAGGGACGTAAAATAATGCTTACACAGTATGGCAAACAATTTTTGCCATACGTTGAAAAAGCTTTGGCCCTGCTTTCTGAAGGCTGCGACAAAATAAAGCATGCTTCCAATCAGGAAGCTAAAATCGTCAGACTAGGTTATTTTTACAGTATTTCTTCAACCTTTATTCCAGAAATCATCAATAAAATCTATCAGAATGCCAAAGACCTTGACCTGTCCTTTCACTTTTCCCAGGAATTATCGGAAAATATCAAAAATATGCTGGAAAATGATCAGATAGACCTTGGGTTTACCATGCACAGCTCTGATAAACTGGAATATTATCCAGTGCTTATCCAACAGCTGTATCTGGTAGTTCCGCAGCATCACTTTTTATCCGTTTATGACGATATCGATATCCATACGTTTCTCAGTGAGCCTCTGATCGCGCTGGACCAGGCCAGCAATCTTCGTTCAATCATAGATAAACTCTATCATGAGCATAACACCGTTCCCAACGTAGCTTTTGAAGTTAAGGAGTGTAACGCGGCACTGCAGTTTATTATCCAGGGACTGGGCATTTCCATTTTGCCCCGTGTACCTGCTATTGACGCACTGCCGGTAAAATATATCAGGATCAACGATGCCAAATTTAAGCGTACAATCTATCTGGCCTGGCCCAAAAACAAACTCCTGTCAGAAACTGCTGCTGCTGTTAAAAAATTCATTATTAGCAACTATCATATTTAGACAGTTATAGGCAATTTCTATAAAATCAATCTAATTTTCGTATTAGACTTACGATAAACGCCGCAGTACAATAAACTTGTAGAAATATGTTACAGGAGGCGGGCTTATGATTACTAAAGCACAACAACTGCGCCAGCTGCTGGCCGGCAACGAGGTGCTTGTAGCACCATGCGCTTACGATGCTCTTTCGGCTAAAGCCATTGAAGCAGCAGGCTTTAAACTGGCAGGAACCACAGGCTACGGTATGCACGGGTCTATTTTGGGAACACCGGATAACGGCCTTTTAGCTTTTAACGAAATGGCCGCTGCCCTGGGTAAAATGGCAGACGCTGTCGATATCCCCATTATGGCAGATGCCGAAGGCGGCTATGGCAACGCGATCAACACTATCCGCACCGTCAGAGAATTTGAAAAAGCCGGTATTGCAGGACTCTTTATCGAAGACCAGAAGCTACCACCGAACTGCCCTTTCATCAAAGCGACAGAAAATATCAGTATCGAAGAAATGGTTGGTAAGATCAAAGCAGCAGCGGATACGCGCCGTGACGAAAATTTTGTTATTGTCGCCCGCACGGATGCACCTTTTGCCGAAGCAGTAGAACGAGCCAACATTTATCTGGAAGCCGGAGCTGATATGGTCAAGGTCATCCCCAAAACCAAAGAAGAACTGCTGGCCTATCCCAGCCAGATCAACGGTCCCATCCATCTGGGGCTTTATGCTAACAAAGGTATCAATGACGGCCTGACCGCTACAGATGCCGTCAAACTGGGCTATAAAATCATCACCTATCCTATTAGTTGTCTGTTTGCAGCTACGGCAGCCCTTATGTCAGTAATGAATTATATCAAAGAACACGATACGGACGAAGGCTACCCCGGAATGACTTTATCCTTTGACGAATATCTGCAGTTCATCGGTGCAGAAAAATACAAAGAGCTCGACCAAAAATATCTTAAAGGTTAATCAACAAAAAAATCCTTTCCGCTTTTCAGCGGAAAGGATTTTTACTTTAATTTGAGTTTACTGCCTGTCAGCTACCAGAGCCTGGCAAGTACCGGCACGCAACAACGCACTGGATCGCTGGCCGCCTAAATACTTTTCTACCAAATAACCCAACTCCAAATACTGCTCAAGGTCCACACCTGTATCAATCTGCATTTCCCGGCACATATTCAACAGATCTTCCGTTGCAATATTGCCCGAAGCCCCCGGGGCGAACGGACAACCGCCGATGCCGGCAAAACAGGCATCAAATCTACTGATCCCGGCCTGCATTCCTGCAAGTACATTCGCCAGTCCCAGCCCCCGGGTATTATGAAAATGCAGAGTCCATGAAACATCAGGCAGTTCCTGCTGCACGGCTACACAATATTCATAGACCTGTTTGGGATTAGCCATACCCGTAGTATCAGACAGAGAAATTTCTGTAATCCCCAGCCTGCGCAGACATTTTGCCACCGAAACTACCTGTGCAAAAGGTACTGTGCCTTCCAATGAACAGCCAAAGCTGGTCGAAATGGCTCCCGATAGCACTATCCCATGCTCGGAAGCATAAGCAGAACATTCCTCGAAGCTCTGAACGGCAGCTTCAGGCGTTTTATTCATATTACGCAGACAATGTGTACGGCTGGCAGAAACCGTCAGCTTGGCTTTTGTCAGTCCGCAGTCTTCCACACGCTGTAAGCCCTTCAAATTAAAAATCAGCGCTCTGTATTCCACATCAGGAACTTTCTTCAGCATCCGTACCACTTTGTCGGTATCGGCCATTTGCGGTACTGCTTTAGGATTAACAAAAGAACCCACTTCAATTATTTTGATTCCGGCAGTTGCTGCCCTTTCGATCAATTCAACTTTTTGTTCTACTGTCAGATCGATCTTTTCATTTTGCAGACCATCCCGCGGTCCAACCTCACAAATCACTATCTTTGACGGTAAATTTGTCAAGCACATAGCTACACCTTCTTTTCTGTAATTTCAATAATCACACCAAAGTACTCTATTGATTATTTTCTAATTACAGCTTGATTATAGTATATACTCAATTTTTGCTATTAGTCAAAATTTATCTTTAATAGACAGCAAAGCTGTTCCTCCACGCAAAAACGATCCCCTGCCCCTTTTGGAACAAAGGATCGTTCAAAGTAATTTTTAGAAATACAGCAGCAATTTAAAATAAACCAGGATCGCTCCGACAACAGTGCTGCCAATGGCAAACTGCAGAAAATACAGGAACATTTTCTGTTTATCAACATTATTGCCCAAAGCACCCAGAGCCAGTCCACCTACGGTACTGAACGGAGAAACGCAGGAGAAATGCGCACCCAAAACGATACCATAGATCAACGGCTTCGGATCTAATCCCAAATTGCTGCCCAGCTGAATAGCAACGGGGATCAGCGTCGGCATAACGACGCCGCTGGCCGAAGCCACAGCGGACATCAAAGCGCCGCTCAAAAGCATAATCGGCGCCGCTGTCGTTTCGTTGATGTAAGGCGTCAGCGCATCAGTCAGATATTTGATGCCGCCGGCATATCCAACGATATTGACCAGCACGCCCATACCGCAGACCATTAAGATCGTACCCCAGGGAATCTGCCCCAGCGCTTCTTTTTCCGTAGCCGCCCCAAAAAGCATCAGCAGTACCGCTCCTGTCAAAGCGCACAGACCGATATTGTAATTGCCAAAAATTACCGCCATGATCACCAGTGCGATAACGCCCAACGTAAACCAGTTCACAGCATCCATTTTTTCTACGGTCTGCTGCGGTTTCACTTCACAGCCTTCGTCTGCTTTCCAGCCCTTCATCAAAATATAAGTTACAATAAATGTCAGCGTAAAAGCGATAAACATATTCAACAGCAAATTATAACCCAAATCGACGCCGCCCTTTTGTGCATAGCTGGAAGCTACAAAGCCGGAAGGAGTGATAGGAGCCAGACCGCCCGCCAGATTACCCGCATAAGAAGCGATCATCATAAAGAACGGGTTTAGACCTTCGCTGTCTGCAATCTGTGCCGCTATCGGCGCAACTATCGCCATGCCGTTGACCGGGCCGGGCCCGATTGCCGAAACTACAAAAGCGATCAGAAAAACTACGATCGGCAGCAGGCTTTTTTTACCGTTGACCAGAAAAACTATTTTTTTAGTTAAGATCTCCAGTGTCCTATTGACTTTGGCAATACCGAACAAAAATGTTACGCCCAGCAGGGTCAGAAACATACTTGAACTCCAGCCGGAAATAATCAGCTTGGCTTTGCCCGCAGCAGAAGAGATCGGTACCATCAGCCCTGTCTTCCCTGCCGGCACCAGAATGAAAAACCCCAGCACAAATGCGGCAACAATACCCAGCAAACCAGTGTTGATATTACGCTTATAAGCTATAAAAATGACCAGACACAATACCAATAATACTGTTAACTCCATTGATCATCACACCCTTCTTATTGTCTGCTCTGCCTGCGTTCACCAGTTTCTGTATTTAGCCGGTGGATTATACAGGCCGCCGGACCATTCGACCAGCTCGCGGATACTTTTGGCGGCCAGCAATGATTTATTGGCTCTGGCAGTATCTATCTGCAGATCAGCCGGCGTTTTGATAATTCCCAGTTCACGCAGTCGCTGAGTTACCTGCGGATCGGCTTTGACGCCGACCTCTGTTTTTCCGGCAATACCGCGAATAGCAGCTGTACGTTCAGCCATATTTCTGCATTTATGCAGATAGGCGATACCGACTTCGGAAATAATATGAGTCAAATCGTCACCATAAATCATGATCGGCTCGATCGACAGCCCGGCATGCTGCGCTAAAGTCACCGCATCCAGTTCTTCGACAAAACCGGGCTGTAATTTTTTACTGAGAGTATCAACCAGCTGCACAACCAGCTTTTTACCACGCTGAGCCGTACCTATGCACTCTTCCCTGACACCCAGCTCTGCACCGCATTGCAGCCAGGGTGCTGTAGTATGCCGTCTGCCTTTGGCATCGCAGCCCAGGTTAGGCGCACCGCCAAAGCCCGCTACCCTGGTTTTGGTAGCGGTACTGCTGTTGCCATACGGATCGATCTGTAAGGTACTGCCGATGAACATATCAATGGCATAATGACCGCCGACCTGAGTAAAGACCCTGTTGGAGCGCATATTGCCGTCCGGCCCGATAAAGAAAATATCCGGGCGTGCCTTAACATATTCTTCCATACCGATCTCGCCGCCGGGAGAATGGATAGACTGTACCCAACCGGTTTCAATGGCAGGGATAATCGTCGGATGCGGATTCAAAATAAAATTGGTACAGACTTTACCTTTCAGCCCCAGTTCTTCGCCATAAGTCGGTAAAATCAGCTCGATCGCCGCCGTATCGAAGCCTACCCCATGATTGAGCGTCTTGATCTCGTATTCCTGATAAATACCTTTTAACGCCAGCATCGCTTTCAAAATCTTTCCGTCGGAAATCAACGCCGGGTCTTTGGTAAACAACGGGTCCAATTTAAAGGGTTCCGGCGATTCGATGACAAAATCCACCCAGTCTCCGGGAATATCCACCCGTGGCAGCTTAGCAACGATTTCGTTGACCTGTACTATCACGATGCCTTTTCTGAATTTAGTAGCTTCAATGATCGCCGGGGTATCTTCCGTGCTGAAACCTGTATAAAGATTACCTTCATAATCGGCCTTTTCGGCAACCAGCAAAGCGACCCTGGGCGTCAAATCCACAAAATACCTGCCATACAGCTCCAGATAAGTGTGGATCGCACCGATTTCTATTTTCCCATCACGCATGAGCCCGGCTAAACGTTCGCCCTGCCCACCGGAATAAGAAAAATCGAGTTTTTTAGCAATACCCTTTTCAAAAACATCCAAATGTTCAGGGATACTCAGCGTTGACTGGATCATATGCAGATCGTGGATTTTAGCAAGATCGACCTGGCACAGACACTTAGCCAGAAAATCTGCCTGTTTCTGATTATCTCCTTCGATATTTACTTTATCGCCCGGTCTGAGAACTGCTTCCAATAACGCTACTGCCGCCTCAGCCGGCACTGCCTTGCCCTGCGTCAGATATTGCCTGGCTCCGGCTAATCTGGACGCCGTATCCTTACCATTACTGTCCCAATCTCTTATAATTCGTTGCAGCATTATGTTCACGCTCCTTTTCATTTGTTATCCTTAAATTTCTCAAACCTGTTTATTAAAAACATTGCCTATCCTTACTTACATTTTACTACTTTAGTACCCCCCCACAAGACATACAGGAACTTTTTTTCGACGCAGCTTGGCTGCGTTATTGCCCTTACGTTTTGATAGCCGCTAAAGTTACAGGAAATATTCACTTTACCAGCTGATAACCGGTAAAATAAATCAAAAAAATAACACCGCTCTGCCTGAGCGGTGTTATTGAAACTATTAACTGCTTTCCAACAAATAAAAAAGACGACTGAATTTAAAATTCAGTCGTCTTTTTTACTTTATTCTAATATGCTTCTTCCCACAGTGCCAGTTCGTCGCCGTGCAAAGATTTCTTAACGTCGATAACACGCTGGTTTTCGCTGCCGCGAAAACGCAGGTTAGGATTTTTTAAATCGATCTTAAATTCCCCGTCTACTAAAACATCGATATAAGCAAGCATTTCCTGAGTAACAGCCCAGTCCCCCAGACGTTCCGTCAAAATATCCTGCTCAAAATCATAACCTGTATAGCACCAGATAGTTTTGTCCGGATAAGCCCGCCGCACCTTGCGCAGCAAAGGCAGCAGCGCCGCCTGATTGGCCGGTTCAAAAGGTTCGCCGCCCAGCAGCGACAATCCGCGGATAAACCACGGCTCCAGCGCTTTGATAACTGCGTCTTCTTCGGCCTCCGTAAAAGGCGCGCCGTAATTAAAATCCCAAGCTTCCGGATTAAAGCAGCCCTTACACTGGTGAGTACAGCCGCTGACGAACAGCGACACGCGCACTCCCGGTCCGTTAGCTGTATCATGAGTCTTGATCGTAGCGTAATTCATTAATAACGCCTCCCGCTTACAGATGCAGGACGCGGGCTTTGATCTCTTTAGTCTTGCCCACGTTCCAGAAATTTTCACCCAGATAACCGCAGGTACGGCGGGTAACATTCATCAAAGTTTGATTTTTATTCCCGCAGTTCGGGCATTCCCATTCCAGGTCATCGTTAATAATGATCTCGCCATCAAAGCCACAGACATGGCAATAATCAGACTTGGTATTGAATTCGGCATACTGGATATTATCGTAGATAAAACGCACGACATCTTCCATCGCTTCCAGGTTATGCCGCATATTCGGGATCTCGACATAAGAAATAGCGCCGCCGGAGGAAATACGCTGGAACTGGCTTTCAAAATCAAATTTACTAAACGCATCAATATCTTCACGTACATCGACATGATAAGAATTAGTATAGTAGCCTTTATCTGTCACATCGGGGATTGTGCCAAAGCGTTCCTTATCGATGCGGGCAAAACGGTAGCAGAGAGATTCAGCCGGCGTACCGTACAGAGCAAAACCAAGTCCGGTCTGCTGTTTCCATTTATCGCAGGCCGCACGCAGATAATTCATCACGCGCAGGGCAAATTCTTTACCTTCAGGCGTAGTATGGCTCACGCCTTTCATCATTTTTGTCATTTCATACAGGCCGATATACCCCAGAGAAATGGTGGAGTAGCCCTTTTCCAGATATTTATCAATGACTTCGCCCTTTTCCAGACGGGCGATCGCGCCGTACTGCCAATGCACCGGGCTGACATCGCTGCGGATACCTCTCAGCGCGTTATGACGGCACATCAGGGCCTCATAGCACAGCTGCAGCCGTTCATCCAGCAGCGGCCAGAATTTTTCTTCATCGCCCTGCGCCAAAATGCCGATCTGCGGCAGATTTAAAGAAACTACGCCCTGATTGAAACGGCCTTCAAATTTATACTCGCCGTTTGCATCTTTCCAGGCCGCCAAAAAGCTGCGGCAGCCCATGGGTGCAAAAACATTGCCTTCATAATTTTCACGCATTTTTTTAGCCGAGATGTAATCAGGATACAAGCGTTTAGCACTGCATTTAACGGCCAGCTTCGTGATATAGTCGTACTTGCCGCCCTTCAGGCAGTTATGCTCGTCCAGCACATACACCAGTTTCGGGAAAGCCGGTGTTACAAAAACGCCTTTATCATTTTTGATGCCTTCCAGACGCTGACGCAAAATCTCTTCCACGATCATGGCATTTTCCGGCAGATATTCATCATCAGCCTGCAGATTGAGGAAAATAGTAACAAAAGGCGATTGCCCGTTAGTAGTCATCAAGGTGTTGATCTGATACTGGATCGTCTGCACACCGCTGCGCAGCTCGTCCTGCAAACGGCGTTTGGTCAGGCGCTCGATCACTTCTTCTGATACGCTGTCGCCAACCTCGTCCTGGATCGTACGTTTAAATTTCTCATAGCTGCGGCGCAGATATTTGCCCAAATGACGGATGTCTACCGACTGGCCGCCGTACTGGCTGCTGGCTACGGAAGCGATGATCTGGGTCACAACAGTGCAGGCCACCTGAAAGCTTTTAGGACTTTCGATCAGCTTCCCGTTCATGACCGTACCATTATCCAGCATATCTCCTACATTGATCAGGCAGCAGTTAAAAATCGGCTGCACAAAATAATCGGCATCATGGAAATGAAGTACGCCTTCATCATGTGCTTTGGAAATTTTCTCAGGCAAAATCAGACGGCGGGTCAGGTCCTTTGATACCTCACCTGCGATCAGATCACGCTGGGTAGACGCCATAACAGCGTTTTTATTGGAATTTTCTTCCATAACATCTTTATTACTGTTGCGGATCAGCGACAGAATAGATTCGTCAGTCGTGTTGGCTTTACGCACTAAAGCGCGGGTATAACGGTAAATGATATACGCTTTGGCCAGATTGAATTTACCTTCGTCCATCAGCTGATGCTCGACAAGATCCTGTATATCCTCAACCAAAAGACGCATGCGGTTTTTACTCTCCACATAACGCGCTATTGCTTCAATCCGTTCCTGCTCGATACGGTCTTCCGGTTCAACTACCTGATTGGCTTTCTGGATAGCAACTATAATCTTGCCGCTGTCAAAATCGGCAGTACTGCCATCACGTTTGATTACTTTCATAACTGACGCCTTCTTTCCTGATTTCTTATACTAACGCATAAATAACAATTATTATTTATGCGTAAAATTCACAGTATCATCATAGCACAGAGCATTGTCGTTGTAAAGTTAAAATCACTAGATATAGTGTTTTATTTTTTTCACGCAACCATATTTGGTAGAAAGCTTTCCTGTACAACATTTCCAGAAGCTCACACCGATGCGACTTTCAGTAGCAAAATAAACACAAAAAAGACGGCTAACGCCGTCTTTTTTGTGAAAATCATGGCAAATTGTACACTCTCACAAATTTATTATTTTTTGCTGCCGTTGCAGCACTTTTTCTGCTTTACCGGCAATAGTGACCTGCAGCCTTTGCCGCCAGTCTTACCATTTTTCAGGAATCCCCGGAAAGGTATCAATCACGATCATTGCCGCCGTAGCCTTCGCCACCAGGGTGTTGTTGTCCAGATCGCGCACCTCGATATTGATGGTTACCAGCTTGTCGTCAGCGTGAGTGATATGCGAAGTAGCGCTGATCGTCGTCCCTACCGGCGCGCCCTTGATAAAGTCAGTAGCTAAAGTCGACGTTACCACCCGCTTGCCGATCGTTGCGCCGGCAATGCCCGTGGCATTATCAGCAAGCGTCGCTACCAGCCCGCCATGAGCATTACCGTTAAGATTGGCATGCTTGACCGGGTCGACCTTCACTGCTACCGTCGCGCTGCCGCAGGACATATCGATGATGTAAATACCGCACTCCTGCATAAAATTATTATGTGAATAAATCTCGCTGACCATTGCTTTGATCTTTTCAGCCTCAATCACAGGGTTTCCTCCTTAATACCGCCTTATGCCAGGCACTTGGCCAGATCTGCCGCAAAATCCGTGCTTGCTTCCAGCTTATCAATCAGCGCGCACAATCCGGCCGCTTTGGCTTCACCATAAACAGGAGTTGCCAGCGACATAAATTTTGCTGCGCTTTCTTCCCAGCTCATCGGATTGGGCGGATCGCCTTTCGGGAAATCTACCTGCATTTCCAGTACACGGCCGTCTTTGCAGCGTACGATAAGCTTCGAAGCCAGTTTTGCAGCATCGGCAGCATGGACCGCCTCAATAGCGGCATCGCGCATGACTTTGGTTTTAGCCATCACGCCACGCACCTCGGCATCGCCAATAACTTCCGGCAGGAAGCGGTCGACGCCCATATCGCCATATTTCAGCATCCCTGCCACGCAGTATTGGATACTGAATTTGCAGCCGTAAGGATTTTCAGGCTGGGGATTATTGATCAGGAAATCAGTGATCTCATTGACCAGAAGCTCGATCTCCTCAATATCATCCGGTTTCAGTCCGTGCTCGGCACGCAGCACCTGCATCGCGTACAGCGCAGCATGTGAATGTTTGCAGCAGGCATAAGGTTTAAACGAATTATTGTCAATCTTATATATACCATCATTCAGCCCATCCGTCAATTTTGCCAGATGCGGCTCCGCAACCATTGCCCGGCAGAAGCCTTTTTCGCCTTCCAATATCTTTGTCGCGCCGGTAAAACTGGCCTGCGCCAGATAAGCGGAAAGTACGCCGGCGTATGAGCTTTTACCGGCATGCAGCGTTTTACTCATCGCGCCTTCTTTCAAAAATTCCCACAAGCCTGCCGCCTGCGTACCAGCGCTGCCAAGACATTGCAGCGTTGCCTCGGCGTCAAGCCCTAAAACCTTCGCCGCTGAAGCGGCAGCACCTAAAGTTCCCGCCGTACCGGTGGTATGCCAGAAGAAATAAGATTCCGGGATCACGGATTCGCCTACGCGTCCGCCTACCTCATAGCCGGCTACTACGGCCGCCAGCATGTCCTTGCCGCTTTTATGTTCAGCATCGGCAATGGCAAATACCGGCGGTACGACCACCGTAGCCAGATGTATGATAGAGGGATTATGAAGGTCGTCAAAATCAAGGGAATGGGAAGCGCTGCCATTACAGAAAGCAGCGTTCAAGGTAGTGGTTTTCTCGGTTCCGCCTGCCAGGACCGTGGCCTGGGCTTTCCCGCCGCCGTCAAGCAGCAGCTTGCGGATGATCTTGATCGGTTTTTCCTGGGAACCGCGAATGCAGACTCCCAGCCAGTCTAAAATACATTGTTTTGTCATCCGTACTGTAGCGGGGCTCAATTTGTCATACTGTAAGCCTGTTACAAAGTCGGCTAAAGCTTTTGTTGTCATCGTGCTCAACTCCGTTCTTACACTCAGGACCATCTAATAATCAGAACATCGCATCCTGCTGATATTCGCCGAAGACTTCCTTCATTACGCCGCAGATCTCGCCCAGGGTAGCATAGGTCTTGACTGCGTCAATCAGGTACGGCATCAGGTTTTCTTCGCCGGTGCAGGCCTGTTTCAAGGCTGCCAGAGCTGTATCGACAACTTTCTGGTCGCGTCCTGCTTTCATTTTATCAACTTTGGCGATCTGGCGTTCAGCTACACTCATATCTGCCATCAGAACATCCTGCTCAGCCAGTTGTTTATTATCGGTAAATTTATTGACGCCGACAACGATAGAACGCTTCGTTTCGATATCGCGCTGATATTCGTAAGCGTGGGCCGCCATCTCGCCCTGCATGTAGCCCTGTTCGATCGCAGCGACTGCGCCGCCCATGGCGTCGATCTTCCTGATATATTCGTAAGCTTCCGCTTCCATCTTATCTGTCAGCGACTCTACATAATAAGAGCCGGCAATAGGATCAATAGTATCGGTGATGCCGCTTTCATAAGCAAGCATCTGCTGAGTACGCAGCGCCAGAGTTGCCGATTCTTCTGTCGGCAGGGCGATCGCCTCATCATAAGCGCAGCAGGCCATTGATTGAATGCCGCCCAAAACTGCGGATAACGCCTGCCAGGTAATACGGACAACATTATTCAGCGGCTGCTGAGCTGTCAGTACGCTGCCTGCCGTATGCACATGCACGCGCAGCATTTGTGCCTTGGGTACCGTCGCGCCGTAGCGTTCCTTCATAATGCGGGCCCACAGACGGCGGGCAGCACGGAACTTGGCCACTTCTTCAAACATATTCAAACCGGCGGTAAAGATCCACGAAATACCGGGAGCAAAATCATCTACCTTCTGACCAGCCTTGATTGCCGCGTCGATATAAGCCATTGCATTGGAGAAAGCAAAAGCGATCTCCTGCACGCAGGAAGCACCGGCTTCACGGATATGATAAGCACCGACGCTGATGGTATTCCATTTTGGAATACTCTTGGAACAATACTCAAAGGTATCAGTGATCAGGCGCATGGAAGGACGCGGCGGGAAAATATAAGTACCGCGGGCAATATATTCTTTCAAAATATCGTTTTGGATCGTGCCCTTCAACTGTTCCGGTTTGACTCCCTGCTGTTCGGCAACCGCTACATACATCGCCAGCAGTACCGCTGCCGGACCGTTGATAGTCATCGAAGTGCTGACCTTATCCAGCGGGATACCTTCAAAAAGCTTTTCCATATCCGCCAGTGAATCGATAGCAACGCCAACTTTGCCAACCTCACCGTGTGAAAGCTCAGCATCGGAATCAAGGCCGATCTGCGTCGGCAGGTCCATAGCTACTGAAAGACCGGTCTGACCGGCTTCCAGCAAATATTTATAACGGGCATTAGTTTCTTCGGCCGTGGCAAAACCGGCATAGGCCCGCATCGTCCACAAACGGCCGCGATACATAGTCGGCTGCACGCCGCGGGTAAATGGATACTGCCCCGGGAAACCGCTTTTAGAACAATAGTCAAAACCTTCCACATCCAGAGGGGTGTAAACGTGTTTTTCTTTAAACTCTTTGCGTTCGGGAAATTTGGCATTGGCTTTGGCAACCTTTGCTTCATAATCTGCTAGGCCTTGTTTGATTTCTTCATAATTAGTCATGTCATTGACCCCTTTCTCATTCCTCTGTGTTACTTACAGCATACTGCCGGTCTCATAAAATTTTTTCTGCATATCGAAACAATGTGCCAAATCAATTGGCATATGGGCGTTTTTTCGTTGTGCGAACCTCAAATATTCTAAAAGCTGCGGCCTGAAATCAGGATGCGCGCAGTTGTTGATGATCGCTTTGGCCCGTTTGACCGGACTCAAACCGCGAATATCGGCTACACCCTGCTCGGTAATAAAGACCATCGTGTCATGCTCGGTATGGTCGGCATGAGTGACCATCGGCACTACGCTGGAAATCGAGCCGCATTTTGCAGTAGACGGCGTTGAGAAGATCGTCAGGAAGCCGTTGCGCATATAATCGCCGCTGCCGCCAATACCATTCATCATCGTACAGCCCATGACATGTGTCGAATTGGCCTGACCGTAAATGTCAAATTCCAGCGGCGTATTCATGGCGATAACGCCCAGCCGCCTGATAACTTCGGGGTGATTACTGATATCAAGCGGTCTTAAAACGATGCTTTTACGGTAGAGATCAGGATCTTCCTTATACATTTCCCATACTGAAGGCGAAGGCGTAAAGGCACAGCCGGAGGCTTTAGCGATCTTACCCATTTTGATCAGACGGAAAACTGAATCCTGTAAGATTTCTGAATACATTTCCAGATTTTCAAATCTGGATTTCGCCAGTCCTAAAAGGACTGCATTGGCAATACTGCCCACACCGGACTGCAACGGCAGCATTTGCTTCGGCAGCCTCCCCATTTTCTGTTCCTGTTCCAAAAATTCCACTAAATTTTCGGCGATCTTGATGCTGGCTGCGTCAGGAGCAGTCAAATCACGCACATGGTCCAGAATATCTGACTCAACAATGCAGTCGATGCGGTCGATACCGCATTCTACATAGGGCTTGCCGATACGGTCGCCCGCATGATAAATCGGTATTTCCGTCCGGTTCGGCGGCATCGCCGGAATATAAATGTCGTGCATCCCTTCCAGATTTAAAGGAATCGAAGTGTTGACCTCGACAATGATTTTCCTGGCATGCTTGACAAAAATCGGAGCATTGCCAACGCCCGGACCTAAAATGATGTTGCCTTCTTCAGTGATCGCCGTCGCTTCGATGATCGCGACATCCACATCACCAAAAAAACCGTAATCGACCTGCTGCCCAAAATGGCTCAGATGCTGATCGACATACTCGATTTCTCCTTCGTTGATGCCTTTTTTCATACTTTTATTAGATGCAGCATAATACGGCATCCGGCCTTTGATAGCGCCAACTGCCGCCAGTTCTTCTTCAATTTCCGGTCCAACGGAAGCACCGCTCCAGATATTGATACGGCAGCGTTTACCTTCCTTGATTGCTTTGGCTAAAGCGATCGTAGTTTTTTTCGGATAGCCGGAGGGGGTAAAACCGCTTACGCCCACATTCATACCGTCGGTAATCAATGCTGCAGCTGCTTCCGGTGTCACGATTTTGTCAAACAACTGCGGATTTCTTAATCTCGTGCTGTCCAACATTTTCATCCCTTCTTTCCCAGATCAAAATTTCTCATATACCTTTGTTCACCTTCAGTATAATCCGCAAAACTTATAACGTAAAATACCAAAAAGCGATAGAAAATATTAATTTATTTGATATTTTAAAATTTCGTTTTTGCGTTTTAGATTACATTTCGTTATATTTCCATCAAAAAAATCTAATAGCTGTAATATTATTTTTATAAAAAATCTATAACAGCAACACTTGCCATTTTTCCTGGCAAAGCCAAAATTTAAACATCAAAATAATTGATATGATTTATAGTATTTATTTATATGTTTCTTCGATGTTCTAAAAAAATTTTCAGAAAAATATAGGTTTCACCAGCTTTATCATCTATAATGTAGTTAAAGAATAAAAATTATAGTTTATCTGAGCTTCTATCTATATTGCCAGCTAAAGGAGGGGAACAGACTATGGATATGGAATATTACCGCAATTTTATTGCCATCGTCGAAGCAGGCAGCCTTTCAGCAGCTTCTAAACGTGTGCATGTTGCTCAGCCGGCTCTCAGCAACCAACTGAAGCTGCTGCAGAAAAAATTTGGGGCTCAGCTGGTCAACATCCGCCGCGGCGTGCATAACATAGAATTGACCAATGCCGGCTGCATTCTCTATAACAAAGCCAAATACCTCTGTTCGCTGGAAGACGATACCCAACGGGAAATATCGGACTGCGTCAACGGCTATACCGGTACCCTGCGCGTCAGTTTGTCACCTTCCATGTCAATCGCGTTTATCCAGACTTATCTGAGCCAGTTTTCCAAAGAATATCCACAGATCAATTACGAGCTGTATGAGGTTTCTATTTTAGAGCAGACCAATCAGATGCTGACCGGCAAAACCGAGATCGGGGTTGCCAACGCACCACTGACTCAGGAAAGCCGTTTCGATACGATCTATACCAAACAGGAGCGGCTGGTTGCCGTAATGCATAAAGACAACCCCTGGCTTCCTGTAGATGACAAGCCCCTGCTGCTGGCACATATGGAAGATATGCCGATCTGCCTGTCACGCGGCTGTTCGACTTTATT
>ERZ791883.631-NODE-631-length-40531-cov-4.619034_pt1 | contig 40531 bp, 37 predicted proteins | sample MGYA00510160_ERZ791883 | MGnify/ENA primary metagenome ERZ791883 (study PRJEB30046, sample SAMN00792072) | human gut metagenome | study: EMG produced TPA metagenomics assembly of the A metagenome-wide association study of gut microbiota in type 2... | reverse complement strand
GAGGGGCTTTCTTCAGAAAGCCCCTCCCGCCCCCTCCAATCTTCTCACAATTCCTCTTCCTACCTCAAACTTTCCAACACTTCGCGGGTGGACTTGAGCATATAGCCGAAGTCCTCTTCGCTGAGCCAGTGCTGGAAGGGGAAGGATATCTGGCCGTCGAAGAAGGCGTCGGCGTTGGGGCAGTTGGCTTCCCCGAGTCCGAGCTTCTTGTAGAAATCGTAGCGGTCGAGCGGGATGTACTGCACCACGCACTTGATGCCCTTTTCTTCGGAAATGGCGTGCATGAAGGCGTCGCGCTTGCCGTTTTTCATGCAGCCCGCGAGCAGGTGGTAGTTGTGGCGGGTGGTGTCGTCGCGGAGAAACTCCAGCTCGGGGTAATCCTTGAGCGCGTCGATGAAACGGATGGCCCGGGCGCGCTTTTCGGCGTTGATCCGGTCGATGCGCTCAAGCATCTTGACGCCGAGGGCGCACTCGATTTCGCCGAGGCAGTAGTTGTTCGGCCAGAGCATGTCGCCGTCGAGCATGGGCATGTCCACATTGCCCATCGCCGGGGTCCAGTAGTTGGGCCGGGGCTCGGGATAGCCGCAGTGCCCGTTGTGGCGCAGGGCGGGCACCAGCGCGGCGAGCTTCGGGTCCTTGACCACCAGCATGCCGCCCTCGCCGAGCGTGGTAAGGTTCTTGTGGGAATGGAACGAGAAGATCGCCATGTCGCCCCACGCGCCCGACTTGATGCCGTCGATGTCCGCGCCGATGGACTGGGCCGCGTCTTCGATGACGAGCACGTTGTGCCGCTTCGCCACTTCCATGATCGCGGGCATGTCCGCCACGTAGCCGTACAGGTGCACGACGACGATGGCTTTCGTTCTGGGCGTGATGCACTTTTCGATGGTTTCGGCGTTGACCACATGCGTGACGGGATCGACGTCCGCCCAGACGAGCTTCGCGCCCTTTTTGGCGTAGGGGTAGGCCGAGGCGGTGAAGGTGTGCGAGGGGATGACGACTTCATCGCCGGGCTTGAAGTTGCAGAGCTGCGCGGAAAGCTCAAGCGCGGACACGCCGTTCATCACCGCAAAGCAATGCTCGGCCCCGATGTACTCGCCGAACGCCTTCTGGAAGGCTTGCAGATGCTTGCCCTGCGTCAGCGGTTCCGCGTTCCGCATGGCTTCCACGACCACAGCGATCTCGTCTTCGGTGTACTTGATCGCACGTCCGCTGAAATTGACTTTGATGTCCATAAGATGTCCTGTCTCTGATTGCCCAGTGCGGAACCCGAAACGGTATAGCCGCTTCGGGTTCCCTTATGTTTCTCGGGACAATTGGCGCTGCGGAGGGGCCTCCGTCTCCCCGCTTAGCGGGTCAAGGGACCGCATGGTCCCTCGCGGGGGCAAGCCCGCCGGGGGCGCTCCCGCTAGATGCTCTTGTAGCGTTCGATGAGGTTTTCCCTGGTGAGGATCTGCTTGAAGTCGGGGCCGAGGGCATTGGTGAGGGGCTTTTCGTGGACGATGCAGCCGCGATAGAGGCCTTCGTACTGCTCTTCGGTGAGATCCTTGCAGATGCCGGTGGGCAGGTTGACGCCCTGCCGTTCGATCATGGTGCGGAACTGCTTGTATTCTTTGGGGTAGATGTCCCCAAGGACGTTCAGGGCGAGGCAGTTGCCGAGGCCGTGGGCCACATGCAGGACGACGCCGAGCCCGGCGGAGAAGGGATGGATGACGCCCACGTTCCCGGCGGCCATGCCGCCGATGTAGGAGGCGATCATCATCTTTTCGCGGTTTTCTTCGCTCATCATGTCGTCGGAGAGGAAAATTTCCTCGCAGAGCTGCACGGCGCGTACGGAGAAGGCGTCGATGATGGCGTTGCGGTAGCTGCCCTGAAGCGATTCGACGCAGTGCATGAAGGTATCGATGCCGGTGTAGAAATACTGGTCGCGGGGAACGGTGGCGAGCAGGTCGGGATCGAGCAGGAGCTGATCATAGACCGTGTAGTCGCTGTTCATACCCAGTTTGAGATTTTTGGGGATGTTGGTAAGGACACAGGTGCGGGAGCACTCGGAGCCCGTGCCGGAAAGGGTCGGGATGCCGATCTTGTAGACGGCGGGATTCTTGACGAGTTCCCAGCCCTGATAGTCTTCGGCCTTGCCGGGGTTGGTGAGCAGGTTGGCGACGGCCTTGGCGGTGTCGAGGGCGTTCCCTCCGCCGATGCCCACGACGCAGCAGGGGGTGCGGCTGTCGGCGGCGGATACGGCTTCCTTGAAGGCGTCGATGCGGGTGACTTCCGGCTCGGAACTGGAGTCGACGAAATGGAGCTGGTCGCCCTTTTCCATGGGCAGACGGCCGATCAGTTCATGATCGCGGAAGAAGTGGTCGACGAAATAGACGACCGGACCGTCCACGGCTTCGCGGCGGGGTTTCAGCAAGTCGCCGAGCTGAGCCAGAGATCCCCGCCCGAACACATAGTAAGGAACGTTTTTTGTATTGCGATACATGGTAAAAGCCTCATAGGATGATTTTAGGAAACGATAACGGGCATTGTATGTTGAATCCGCCCGGGCCGCAAGCCGGAGCAAACGGCCCGTTCCGGCGGTTTTCCACCGATTTTTCCACGGGAGAGTGTATGTCAGGCAAAACTTCGATAGCGGTTCTCGGAGGCGGAAGCTGGGGCACGGCGCTGGCCCATCTTCTGGCCCATGCGGGGCACTCCGTGGCGCTGCTGCTGCGGGATACGGAGCAGGCCGCGCACATCAACGCGTGTCACGAAAACCCGCGCTATCTGCAAGGCGTGCCTCTGCATCCCGGCATCCGGGCCGTCGCCGGGGACACGGGCGGCCCCGGTCAGGCGGAAGCGCTGGCGGGCGCCTCCATTCTGGTCCTGTCGGTTCCGTGTCAGGCCATGCGGGGGACGCTGCGCGCATTGGCGGGCGTTGTGCCCCCGGACTGCGTTCTTGTCAATACGGCAAAAGGGATCGAAGTATCCGAGCTGGTTACGGTGGAGCGTATGGTCCGTGAAGAATTGCCCGGATTCGTTGATCGTTACGCCGTCCTTTCCGGGCCGTCCTTTGCCTTCGAGGTGGCGACCTGCAAGCCCACGGCGGTGGTGCTCGGCTGCCGCGACGAGGGGCTCGGGGCGCGGCTGCGGGAAGTGTTCGCCACGCCGTGGTTCCGTTCCTATTCAAGCACGGACGTACCGGGCGTAGAGCTCGGCGGCGCGATCAAGAACGTCATCGCCATTGCCGCGGGCCTCAGCGACGGCCTCGGCTTCGGGCTGAACGCACGGGCGGCGCTGGTCACGCGGGGCCTTGCGGAAACCAGCCGGCTCGGAGTGGCTCTTGGGGCTCGGGCGTCGACGTTCATGGGGCTTTCCGGGCTCGGCGACCTCATGCTCACCTGCTCGGGGGACTTGTCCCGCAACCGTCAGGTCGGGCTGCGCCTTGGGGCGGGGGAGTCTCTGGAGGACATTGCCGCGTCCATGCGCATGGTGGCCGAAGGGGTCAAGACCACGCAGGCCGTGCACCGTCTGGCACAGCGGCTCGGCGTGGACATGCCCGTGACCGGCACGATGTACAGCGTGCTCTATGAAGGGTTCGCGCCCCGCGAAGCTGTACAGGCCCTTATGGGAAGGCAGTTGAAGGAAGAATAACCGGGATAGCTGATGAAGGGCTGTTGTTTTTTAGCAGATCGGCGGGTGGAAGCGTTACACCATCCGCCGTATTTTTAGGAATGAGGCGGCCCATATAAAAAGAGGTTGAGTGTGTCCCAATTTTTCAATGTATGCCTATTATATTGTTTTTATTGTACAATTCCATTCTGTAACTCTCTGTTTTCTCATCAGAGTAAAGTTCAGCCTTATCTTTTGAAAACTCCTTTCTCCCTTATCTTCTTGTCATGGTTCTAGCGTGCCGTACGGTTTTAAAAGTCCACATGTGTTTGATGCTGTGTAGTTTGTATGGGCACCCTACAGCTGTTGATTAAGCTTGGGAAACAGGGAGGCCCTTTTGCTGTGGCGTCAGGTCGGCCTCTTGAATGGAACTGTTTTTTAACCACATCCTGCGAGTTATGGAAGGAACGAACTATTTGGAAATCACAGTCTGGCAATGTGGGGGCGGCGGAGCTGGCTGTGGTCTTGGTTCAAGCGTTCATTTTCAGTAAAAAATTCTAACTCCACGGGCCTTGAAATGGGTCTGATCCGTGAGCAGATGAACGGCGCCATCAAGAGCAGCGTCATCACCGCGCTCGGCCCCTCTCTGGTTGTGCTCAGCGCGATGATCGCCTTGCTGGTTTCCTTGGGTGGGCCCATCTCGTGGATGCGGTTGTCCTTCATCGGATCGGCCATGTACGAAATGATGGTGTCCGGTTTCGGTACGCAGGCCGTGGGCGTTACTCTCGGCAAGGATCCCATGACCAAGCTCGCTTTTGCCAATGCTGTATGGACCATGCCCCTCGGAGCGCTGGGTTGGATCACCTTCGCTACCGTCAGTGCGGACAAGATGGAGAAGGTGCAGAAAAATTTTTCCGGCAACGACACCAAGCTCATGGGCGTCATCGCTTCCGGGGCATCCTAGCTGTGTTCGGATCCTTCAGCGCGGGGCATCTCATCACGCTGGACAAGAATATAGTATCCTGCATTTCGGGCGGCGTGATCATGCTGGTGCTCAACATGATTGCTGACAAAAAGAATCTCAAATGGTTGCGTGAATGGTCCCTCTTTTTCGCCCTGTTCGGCGGCATGCTCGTCGCCGTGGTCTGGCCCTAGGCGCCCCGCCCTGTGGATTCGCCCCTGTAGCACTCGACAATAAGGATGCATCATGAGCGACAATCATGCCATATACGAAAAAGAGTACCTGCCCTTCATCATCAAGTGGGGGCGCATCACCAACGGGGCGGGGTTGCTCCTCTGTTTCTTTCCCGCGCTGGTACTCGCCCGTCTTCGGACTCATGCCTCCGGCTTCGACCATTCTCAGCGGCTTTTTGGCCATCACGAGTGCCGTTGGAGTGGTTTGATTTGTGGAGCCCATTTCCTATTTCCTGATCGTCGGCGTCGCCGGGACATATATGGCTTTTGTTTCCGGCAATATCAGTAATCTCCGCATCCCCTGTGCCATGATTGCGCAAAAGGCGGCGGGAGTGGAACCGGGGACGGATAAGGGAAGCATTGTCGCCACGCTGGGCATGGCCGTCTCCATCATCCTCGCCCTTTGCCTGTTCCTTGCCATTGGCGTGCGTAAGGGCTCCATTCCCGGTTTTGCCTCGACGCTTATCGCGGTCTTCGTGAGCATTGCTATCGCAATCTTTTTCTACAAAAAGAATATTATAAGTAATGTGTCTGAATATGAGCAAAAACATGATACTCGAATGGATAGACGCTAATCATAAGCCTTTCGACGAACTGGCGCTTGCCCATTAGAATAACCCGGAGCTCGCCTATAAAGAATATGAGGCCGTTCGCCTTCAAATGGATTTTCTGAAGAGGCGGGGGGGCTCCGACACTCAAAAGGAGGGTATGTCCACCGCCTTTATGGCCGAGTGGGGCTCCGGGGGGCCTGCAATAGGCATTCACGGCGAGTACGACGCGTTGGGGGGGGCTCTCCCAGACCGTTTCAGCCGCCAAGGGGCCTGTTTGCGAGGGTGCGCCCGGGCACGGCTGCGGACATAACCTCTTGGGCGTCTACAGCATGTTGGCGGCTTGTACCGTCAAAGAAGCCTTGTCTGCCGAAGGCAAAAGCGGCAGGGTGCGCTACCTACGGTTGCCCTGCGGAAGAGCAGCTCACGGGCAAGGCCGAAATGGCCAAGCTCGGCTATTTTGACGGGACGGATGTATCCATTACTTGGCATCTTTGGGATGTCAGCACCGTCACCGACAGCACCATGACGGCGCTGTTTTTCGCGAAATTCCATTTTACCGGCCGCTCGGCTCACGCCGGGGCCTCGCCGGAGGCCGGACGCAGAGCCCTCGACGCGGTGGAGCTGATGAACGTCGGGGCCAACTACCTCCGGGAACACATGGTGGCTCAGAACAGGCTGCACTTTGTCATCACCAACGGCGGCTAGGCGCCTAACATCGTTCCCGCCGAGGCTGAGGTTTGGTACTTCGGGTGTTCGCCGAGTAGTGAGGAATTACAGTCTGTTGGGAAGCACCTCAATAAGATAGCCCAAGGCGCGGCCCTGATGACGGAAACAGAAGTCAGCGTGCAGCTGCTCGGCGGCTGTTACAACACGCTCCCCAACAAGGTACTGAATCGGGTACTCGAGGACAATTTGAGAACATTTGCCGGAAGCATTTCTTTCGATGAAAGCGAATTGGCTTTTGCCGCCGCACTCCAGCAGACCTTGCCCGAAGCCTAGGTGGCGGCGGCCCTGGCGAAACCCGTAGAGATTATGGAGTCGGATCGGGTCCTCACCTCAACCCCATTGCCCTGTTATGATTCCGGGACCTTCATTATGGGGTCGAGCGACGTCGGCGACGTGGCGAGCATCATGCCCACTTCCATGCTGTGGGGCTGCGCATAGTCGGTAGGCGTCGCAACCCACACATGGCAGGCCGTGGCCAGCACAGGAAGCTCCATAGGGCTCAAGGGCTCGGTTCAGGTGGCCAAGGCTATGGCCGGAACCGTGTACGATCTGGCGAACGATGCATCCCTGATCGCTGAAGCGAAGAAGGAGTTTATGGTAAGGCGCGGCGGCAAGGCGTATTGTTCCATTGAGAAGTTGTTTGGTCAGAGCGGGTTAACTTTGAAAGAGCAGAAGATATTGGGGAAGATAAACTTTTTGAAGAAGAACTTTTTTCCTCTAACTAACCAGAGATAAGTCCATTTTTCTAATTTTCAAATAATGCTGTATTTATTTAATACTTGTTCGCAATTTTTCTAATACAAATTGCCTTTTGGATGAGATAGATTTCAAATTTGAAATACGATAGCTATCTTGCATTTATGTTTTTTCGGGTATCTGGTCTACTTGTTCATGAGAGAATAACATTATCGTGCTTCGCTTGAACAGGCAGTTTTGTTTTAGAGGGTCAGGGTAGTGTGCCTTGTTATATTTTTGTAAATTTAAAGATACACTCTGGAATGTGTTTAATAATGAAAATAACCAGACGCCATATTGGCTTTACATAAATAATATTCCGCTTTTTATTGAAGCCATTCCAGATTGCTGTAGCGATTTCATCGGGAGACGCTGTCAGCGTAGGCGGAAGTTCCATTCCCTCTGTCATCCGGGTTGCGACAAAACCAGGTTTGACAGTCATGATGTGAATCTTTTTTCTGGCTAGGCGACTTCTTAGGCCAGATAGAAAAGCAGTAAAACCGGCTTTAGCACTTCCATAGATATAGTTTGAGGCTCTACCGCGATCACCAGCCACCGAGCTGATGCCAATGATGCAACCGTTTCTTTGTTCTTCAAAATAATCGGCCGTTAGGGAGAGGATCGGAACCAGCCCTGTAAAGTTACTTTGAAGGATTTCTCCGGCAAGACTCATGTCATGTCGCGCAACCTGCTGATCGCCTAATAATCCTATTGCACAGAGCACAACATCAGGTTTTTCTGGTAGAGATTCCCAGAGTTGGCTGGCACTTTCGGATTCCAGTACATTAAAGGAATAGGCAGAGGTCTTCCGACCGCTGCGTACGGCAATATCCTGTGCTATGACGGAAACTTTCTCCTGATTACGCCCGGCAAACTGAATATCCCATCCATTCAGAGCAAATTTGAGAGCTGTTGCTCTAGCCATATCCGATGTTGCGCCAAGGACAAGAAGCGTTGACATGTGTTATCCTTATTACTGCAGTGTGTAGCGGAAAGTATTTTTGGAGGAGCAGGCCACAACGACTGAAGAAAGAGTTAGTGGTACCAAGCTGTAGTACAGTCTGCCCCACAGAGCTATGGCCAGTGCCTGCGTTTTTTCAACGCCCCAAAAAAGCAACAAGGCGGTCACCGCACCCTCCATGAGTCCGTATCCTCCGGGAACAAGGAATAGTGCAGAACTTCCAAACAGCACTACACAGAGGAGCCCCGTTTCTCGTAAAGGAAGATTCAGTGGAAAGAGCATGTTTGTAATTAGTTCAGCATGAATGAAATTGCATCCCCAGATGCAAAGGCTTAAGATTCCGGCTCTCCCAAAGACCTTACGTTTTTTCATGCCTACAAGTGAGTCTAGAATTTCTTCGGTCCATTGTTGGAAAAAGAGGGGTAGAGTACGGCGGCAGCAACTCCGTACAAACGCCGTTTTCCACAGAAGTACCCAGCCGATCATCAGGAGCAGGCCCATTCCGAGCAATACCCATACCGTAGGCAGAGCCAACACCGCAACTCCGAAGAAAACGGCCATGCCGAGCAGACAGAAAACATCCATACCCCGCTCAATGGCAACTGCACCGGATAGCGTGGGGATTCCGCACGCTGCTCTGCTGCGGAGGTATCCGATCTTACAGATCTCTCCTAATCGGGCAGGCAGAATATTGTTGCACCCTATACACAGAATTGCTGAGGATATCCCCTGAAGGAGTGTAATGTTTCCATACAGTAGTACGGTCAGACGCCATCCGAGAAGCACATAAATAACAAGTCGGAATAGTACAAGGAGAACTACGGCAAATAGGGAGACTGCAGGCAACGTCACCTTCAGGTCTTCCCAGTTGATTTCGTGTGCGGCCCAGAGGAGGAACAACAGGGCGCATCCGAGTTGTAACAACATTAGTAGTCGTTTCATTACTTGGTCAGGTTCAGCCGTCTGGACTGCACGGAACAGAAATGCTGATGCGGATCCCATTTGGCCTTGACTTCTATGAATTCATCAAGAGTTTTTCCATAGCCACGACGAAGCGTTTCGGGAGAAATACGTACATCCTTGGTCAGATAATGTCGACCACCATAATCAAGAATCATATGATCAAGCTCATCAAGAACGGGGAACAACTTACGGGTGATCGGAAAGTCCAGCGCTAGCGTGTAGCCTTCAGTTGGGAAAGAGATATTTCCATGATATCTCTCTTGCTTTCCAAACAATTTCAGCACGGCGAGGAAAGATCCGAGGCCAGATTCGGAAATCCGCTTGAGCACCCGTGGCAAACCTTCTTTTGCGGCTTCCTTGGGGATGACGAATTGGTACTGGGTAAAGCCCCGCTTCCCATAGATGCGGTTCCAGTGATGGATGGCATCCAGCGGGTAAAAGAAAGTATTATAGCTGACGATGGAGTCGCTGACCCTAGCAGGTGCCTTACCGTAGTATAGCGCATTGAATGTCTTCACGGACAGAGAGTTGAGCGCGATTTTGGGGAAGTTGAAGGGAACGGACAGGGGCCTGACGGCGGGCACGGTAAAGGGCGAAGTCCTTTTTTCCCCTGAGAGTTCATCGGGAGAGGCGAATTCTCCGCACATGAGGAAAGAGCGACCCATAGCGCTTCCTCCCTTGAGACAGTCAATCCATGCCACGGAAAAACTGTAGTGGGCGTACTCCTCGAAAGCCTCCATGATTTCCAAGAGATTCCTCGTCTTGACACCGCGTTGGCGTATCCAGACGCTAGGAATGCGCACAAGCTGAACGGCGACCTTTGTGATAAAGCCCGTAAGTCCGTGTCCGCCGCAGGTGGCGCGAAACAGTTCGGTATTTTCATTCGGTGAACAACGCACGAGTCCTCTTTCAGCCGTAATAATATCGAAGAAGAGAACATGCTGTCCGAATGTACCAGAAACATGATGGTTCTTTCCATGTACATCAGAAGCAATGGCCCCACCAAGACTGACAAATTTTGTTCCTGGAGTAACTGGGACAAACCAACCCCGCGGAGCAAATGCCTCAACGATTTCAGCTAATGAAACACCGGACTCTGCAATCAACACTCCTGTTTCCGGGTTGAATTCCAGCATATGATCCAAGCGGTTGCTGGAAATGACCAACATGTCATTCAGAGCACTGTCGCCGTAACAGCGTCCCAGTCCACGCCCGATGGACTTCGTACCTATAGTGACGCATTCCAGTGCGGCAGGTTCGTCACAGGGGGTTTCCATTGTTGTTTCAATGAGTGGGTAATTTCCCCAGTTACAGAGCTGCATGGTCAGATCCTCTTGAAAGTAAGGTATTTGTGTCCTATAAAGCTGGTAAAAACAGGGAAAAGCACTCCGATGATATGTGCACAGTCTTCGGGGTAAAAATGAAATTGCATAAACGAGAATACGTAATCAGTAAGCCCTATGCTTATCAGAAGTGTCTGGAATAATGCCAGTGCATTGATGATGATAAACCAGATACTCTCACGCAGAGCCTTTGAGGACTGTGTCGCTCCAAATACCCAAATTTTGAAAAGAAAAAAAGCGGTAAGCATACCTAGAAGATAGCTGATACAGATAGACACAGCGTAGGAGAAGATATGGTTCAACAGCCATCGCGTCCCCATATTGACAAGTGCGGCAATACCTCCACAGATAATGAACGAAATAAACTCATTTTTTACGGTCATTTAAAAACAAAACCTGTTCATTTAAGAGTAACCGGGAAAGCTCACCACCAATACGTATGCTTTCATTAATGGAGCGATCTTCGGGGAATGAGTGGGTGGTATCAGCCGCGTAAAGGCCAGAAATTCCTGTTTCGTAGCTAGGAAGAGTATACCGGAAGCCCGGCGTACAGACAGGCTGTGCGTATTCATAGCGAAAAAGAACAGCCTTTTCCTCTGATGCGGCAGCGTCTGGATTTATCCCAGTAAGATACTTTCTCCCCATGTTCAGCAGTTGTTCATCAGTTTTGTGCCAGTTCGGGTGATCTTGCGGCATATAAAAGGGAATATAGACATGGGCCTGTTTCATCGGACGTAGGTTACTGTATTCGATGATGCCTGGAATATCCCACTCGGGAACATCCACATTCAGCCAGAAATTGTCTGTGACGTTTTTTCCCAACCGGAACAGGGCACAGGCGCATCCCACGTTTCTGATTTGTCCGATTCGGTTCCTGTATTCATCGGGAAGAGCTGGAATCATATCTAAAAGATACGGTAACGGTACTGTCGAAACGACCCGTTCGAACGGTTCATTCCCTTTGTCCGTCTCAATGCCAATGACCTTTCCTGATTCAGTAGTGACATGCCGCACCGGGGTTGAAAGACGTAGCGCTCCTCCCCATTTTTTGACCTCATTGGCAAGGCGATTTACGAGACTGACGCTCCCGCCTTCAAGGTAGCCGAGGCATTCTTCCATGAGGCTTTTACGTGAATTGGCCACGCGTCTGATACGGGAGGCAATCCATGCGGCTGAAAGTGGATCTGCCAGCGAGAAGAATTTTTTTTCAAAAAGGAAGCGCCAAAAAGTGTCGTAGCCCTTCTTTCCCTCCCATTTGATGAACCAGTCCGCAGCTGAAATGTCATCTAATGGTATTAGATCTTTAATGTATTTACAGGAGAATGCGTGAAATCCGTAGCGCAGACGGCTCAACAATGGAATATCAGAAAGTCCAAGAAGCGCGCGAGGATTTCCCCACCGGTGGTTGCGGCACACTCCGTCTGAATCTCTGCGGAAAAAACCCATTTTAGTGGGCTGCCAGTGAAGATCGCTGGACATGCCCAGTTCATTCAGAAGGCAGAATAGATCCTGATCAGGAAGATTGATAAAGTGGTAATACCGTTCGATAAGCGTTCCATCGAAATCAAAGCTGGCACTCATTCCGCCGGGACGATCGTCTGCTTCGAAGATTGTGACGTTGCGGCCTGCTTTCGCCAGATGAAAGGCCGCTGTCAACCCCATGGGGCCAGCACCAATGATAGCGATACGCATTACACCCACCTTTCCAGGACCACCCGACTGTATTTCGGATGTGTGAAGGTTTCATGTATGGCGATTGCAAAGGGTGTTGGTGTAACGCCAAACTGCTTCATGTCGTCTCCAGTGAAATAATCTCCGGCCATGAGAGCATCAAGTTGATCGGCAACGAAGGGTGGATTTTTGCTGATGAGCCCGTACGCCTGCATGAGAAACCGGAATACTGGAATAGGAAGTTTCAGAATGATGGTATACAGGCCCTTAGCTTTTTTGATTTCACGAATAATATCAATGTAATCGACATCTTCCTGCCCGACAATATCGATTCTCCTACCTTCTGGCGTATGCTCGGCACACCAGATAAGCACTCGGCAAAAATCAACGACGTAGAGTGGCTGACGCAGAAATTTACCGTCTCCGGGAACAGGGAATATAGGGGTCTTTGCCATAAATCGGGAAAGCCAGCCTAGATGTTTGGGATCAAACCAGCCGAACATCAAGGTCGGTCGGACCACACAATGCGGCAGCCCGGATTCGGTAATGAGTGCTTCTTGTGCTTTTTTGGAGCGGGTATAATTGTCATCGGCCACGGAATGAACCACGGATGAACCAATGAAAATAGTGAAAGGCACCATAGCTGACCTGGCCGCATCAATAACCTGTTTTGTGGAATCCACAGTATTTTTCTGAAAGGGCATAAATTCCGCGCCAGTAATCTGGGCCTGAAGCAAAAACAGCCGTACTGCGCCCTCAAAAGCCTTCTTCCAGTCGTCGTTTTTACTTAGATCGGCGGGAACGCAGTTTACCTGCGGGTGTAGTTGTTTCAGAATATCGAGATTTTTTTTGTCTTTGTCCAGAGCTGTGATATTAACATATCCCTGCTGGATGAGCTCTGTTACAAGATTTTGCCCAAGCAACCCGGCGGCACCAGTGATGACAAGTTTATCATTCTTGTTCAATTGTTGCATAACCTGATTCCTTTCAAGAATAGAGTAGTATGGTGAGATGAACAAACCAGCAGAGCACACAAACCTGTATTCCTCTGTCATGGAGCATAATTTTTGTCGGCGAAGTGCTTCTTTGATCCACAAACGCAATCTGGAGATAACGCAGATTGCCGAGTACCACCCATAAGGATGTGAGATAGAGCCATTCGGAATGATAATGGGCTTGCGTATCCAGTGCAACTGTATACATGATATAGCATACAGTATTAATTGTACTCAGAAAGGTCATAGCGGAAAGTACAAACTTTTTAGAATAGCCGTCTATAGAAGCCCTGATTTTACCAATAGTTTCAGTTTGTTCGGTGAGACAGAGATCGTCCCAACGTTTCCCCAGACCGAGAAACATGCATAGCAGAAAGACCATGAGCACAAGCCATTGGCTGAGAGACTGGGAAATCGCCAACGCACCGCCGATGGCCCGGAGCTCAAACCCGAGCGCGATACATGCCACATCCAGAATGGACTTCTGCTTGCCAAGGTAGATGTAGAATAGGTTGAGTGTTAGATAGCCGCACACCACAAAAAAACAGGGTAGAGAGCTTGTCAGCCAGCCAGTGGTCAGCGCAAGAAGCGCTAGAAAGATAGAAAAGATTCCTGCCATGCCCGGAGATACCTCACCGCTGGCAATAGGCCGGTTTTTCTTGACCGGATGCCGCCTGTCCTCTTCAACGTCATGGATGTCATTCAGAATGTAAATGGCACTCGCGGCAAAACAGAATGCCACGAATGCTGCCCCACACCGTACCAGTGACGGGGTATGGAACATCTGCCCGCTGAAAAACAGTGGAAGCAACACAAAACCGTTTTTGGTATATTGCGGGATGCGTAAAAGACGCAGGAAAGAAAGCATGGAATGCCTCATTTATTAATGATTAGCTATGAGTAAATATTTGACCGAGTTTTCAAATATTGTAAGGCAATTTTTTTATAACATACCGTTGTAAAATGTGAATTTTGTAATCAGTTTACTGTTGCAGAAAAGAAAGATTTGGTTTCTGGTGAATAGAAACGAATGGTGCCTATAGCCTTGCGATGAAGATAACCCTCAAATCCAGAGTATGTAGCTTTTTGGTCTATGGTACTAGCCACATCTGGACGTCGCACTCCTGTTATGGCAACACCGACGACAGTATGGTTTTCATCAAGAATGAGAAGAGGCAATGGGTATTTTGTTGTGGATTTATCATAGAACCAGCCTTGAACGAAAGACCAATTTTGATCTGTTGCGATCGGAGATGTCAATTCAAGATTTCCTTGGCTCTGTCTTGAATTTTTTTGTGAAATAATCAAAAGTGAATTTACCTTGTCAGATAGATCTTTTAATTTTCCGGAACAAAAATTTTTCAGATGGAGTTTTTGTGCTTTCTCTGCTGCTTGAAAAGGATTTAATGCAGTATCGAGGTAAACGATATTTTTTATGCGTATATCATCATGAATCCCTGAAAGGATGGCAAGAAATGCTATATTTTTTTGTGTTATACTCGAAGGAATATAGAGTGTGTTAAGTTGAATTGGAAACATGGCGACAATAATAAAAATTGAAATAATATTGCATAATTTTAGATTTATTTTTTGTATATTCTTTTTAGAGAAAAACATAAGATATAGTATGCACCACGCCATAATTGTTGGTGTTGTGTATCTGTGAGCAATCGCTTGGCTAATTCCGTATTGCATTCTTCCTATGGAAGTTATTGAAGATTCTATTATTATATAGAATATAAATATAAAAAAAACTATATAAATTTTTTTATAGTTTTTTCTGTATATTATCATACAACTATATAAAAATAATGAAAGAAATACTTTTCCAAAAAAAGAGGCTATTGTCAAAGATGAAGTGCTTGAAAGATAGAAAAATGGATTTCCAAGGTATACAAAAATATATTTTACGAATTCGTTTATATTTAGAAAAAGATAACCAAGAGTTTTGGAAGAAAAATGATAGTCATAAAAAAATATATATAGTATCAGTATAGATAATGTTAAAATGATTATAATCTTTTTTTTACCAATTTTTGCTAATAAACCATAAAAAAACATTAATGGAAGTACAAAAATTCCGGTAGCCATGGTCCCTGCAGAAAAAATTCCCACTATAATGGAGAGAATAAAATACGTTTTCCTATGTGTACGGAATTGTGATTTATAGAGAAAGAAGAAGGCGATGAAAGCTAGGAGATGTACTAGGAAAAATTGACTTTGAAATTCCCATTCAAAATTTTCGCTTTGAGACCAGAAAAACAGACAGGAGACAAGGAAGCAGGGGATGAAGCGGAGGGGGCTCTGGGTCTCTTTCCATGCCCAGATAAAGAAAAAACAAGATAGGCCGACGAGTATGTAGTTAAGAATAATGAGTGGAGCCGGATTTCCTTTGAATAGCAAAAAATCTAGAAAAAATAATAGCTTGGTAAGGATAATTCTATGTTCATTATGTTGTGCCCAAAGAGCCTGCCAATTTCCGGAAGAAAACGAGTCAATGAAGGCAATACATTCCCACGAATCCCAAAAAAACAGAGGAGAGTAGTGTGTGATGCCTCCAACGACGGACAAGGAGAGAAAGCAGATTGCAGCTGTCAAAAATATCCAGAAGTAGATTTGTGAGGTATCTTTTTTGTCCACTAGACAACCATGAGGTATTTCACTGTTCATCTCGGGCACCCCTATCCGCAAAACGGCCTATAGAATTTTTTGCTTGCTAGTGCCAGCATTGGCAGATCGCTGGTGCTGTCGCCATAGGCGTAGATGATATACGAGTCTAGTCCATGTATTAATTTTTTGACACGCCTGACTTTTTCTTCACCGTTACAGTTCTTGTCTGCAATTTTTCCCGTGAATCCCCGCTCACTATATTCAAGCCGGGTGGCAATGTATTCGATGCCAAAAGCCGCTGCAAACGGCGCTATCCATTCCTCTGGTGAAGCCGAGACGATGATGATGCGCTCTCCGTTCTTCCGGCTCTCTCGGATCATTTCCAATGCACCTGAGCGGAAAAAAGTTTTCTCCCTTTCCAGTAGACCGGAAATGAACTGTTTTCCGGTAGCATGTAGTTTTTCCCTACTCCAGCCTTTAAAGAAACATGACAGAATGGCTTCTTTTGTCTGTTGCGCCGAGGTTAGTCCCATTTTGAGGAGCACAACATGCCACGCGATGGCAGGAAGCATGCACCAAAAACGGTTGCCGCCAGCAAACCGCAGAAACATGGGAAATGTATCCCGCTTGGTAAGTGTTCCGTCAAAATCAGTCAGAATAAGAATATGTCGCATGGTAATAGGACTTTATTTATGTTGAATATCTATAGATATCAGTTAATTAGACAGTGTTCGGGTGCATAGTAAATCGTATAGCCTTCAAGAACAAAGCTTTTCATCCCTTGTGTAAGAATATCCCGTTTTGCTTTGTCTTGCTCGGATGCACCATATTTCATGTCGGCAACAATACTTATATCCATTCTATTGAGTAGGTTTAAATTTTTTATCTCTTCAGGGTTATAGATAAAATCAGGAACAGCGATTCCTTTTCTTTCAGCATAATAGAGAACTTCAGAAGACCAGTCAGTTCCAAGAACAACAATGGCTGTATTTTTTTTTGAAATCTGTTTCAATTTATTTCCAATAATATAGCGTACATTATTTACAGAATTAGTAGCAATTTGTTCATATATTATATGTGTATAATATACAGATGATAATGATAATGTGACGATTGATATCGTAAATAATGTTTTATGGTTACGTAGTAGATATAAACATGCTGATGGGATACATATTAAAAATATAGCATTTGCATATTGATAATAATTGTGAACGAAGTGGAGGTTTGTAAAAATAATAATTTGAAATATGTATAGGAAAAGCAAAAATAAAAAATATAGAATATATTTTTTATTGAATATACATATAAGCATAAGAAATGGAATTATATAGAGAGAGTATCCAAATGTTTCAATTAGATTTCTATCTAATATGGTTTTCCATGTATTAAAAGTGAATTTTTGGTGAAGTGAACCAAAATTCCATTCAGTAAGATTCGTAGAAATAAGTTTTTGTCCATATATATTTTGAGCTTTCAAATAATCTGCCCATGTTGTCCAAGCATATGTGATAATAAAAAACATGACAATAATAATAAGCGTTTTTATAAAAAAATCTTTTTTGAATATGGATAGTTTGCGATTATAAATAGCGTAAATACAGCCGAAGAGCAAAAAGGAAGGGAGTGTTGTTACTTTGACAAGACTTGCAATGGTACATGAACAGATGACGAAGAATGCATTTTTCCATGTAGAATTATCTGAAAAGCATATAATACGCCATAACCCAAGAACACTGAAAAAAAGAGCTGTACTTTCTATCATTGCCGTTGTTCCCCAGAATAGATAAAATGGAGAAGCAAGATAGCATATAGTAAATATTGGAATAATTTTTTTATCAGAAAAAAGGATTTGAAGTATCTTAGAACAAGGAAAGAGAACTCCAAGATAAAAAGCATATGATACGATTCTGCACATAAAGCTAATATCGATCAAATGAAAAGTTTTATGACCGATTGCTACAATTGCCTGATAGAGAGGAAATTCAAAGGGAATTGACCACGGATATCCGAGAACTGGCGTCTGATAAGAGAAAAATGACCATTCTTTTGCCATCCAGAAACTGGAAATGGCTGTTTGTGTCTGCCGAAATCCAAATTGGTCGGAAAGAGATGTCCCGAAGCGATACAGCAGAAAATATAATGTATAGCAGAATAGTCCCGAGATAAGCAGAAAAAGGAATACTTTTTCTGTTCTCGTTACCCTGTTTGTTTCATTATCGCACATAGGACGTTTCCCCTTAGTCGTGTTTATGAGTTGTTAGAAATTTGCTGTCTGTAGCCAGTCCCATGTCTTTTTGATGCCTTCTTCAAAGGGCATTTGTGGTTCCCAGCCGAGTTCCTGCTTTGCCCGTGAGATATCCAGAACGGAGTAGGGGACATCAAAGGTCCGTCCTTTTTTGTACCGGGCCGTGATCGTTTTTCCCGTTACCTGGCAGAGGCTGGTGATAATTTCGTTAATGCTAATTCCTGTTCCTGAGCCGATATTGAATACCCTGTGTTCCGTTTCCAGGCCCATTGCGGCAACGAATGCACGGGCCACATCGCCGACATAGAGGTAATCTCTGACAACGGACCCGTCACCCCAGACAGTCAGCGCTTCATCCTGCAAGATTTTGCCCAGGAAGACGCCGATGATGCCCTGAAGTGCATGTGTTTTCTGCAATGGTCCATAGGGATTGGCGATGCGCAGGATGGTGTAATCCAGCCCGTAGAGCTCCCTGTAAAGCAGCAGATACTTTTCCGTTGCCAACTTGACGACTCCATAGGAACAGATGGGGTCTGATGGGTGATCTTCGGAAATGAGCTGCGTCTGTGGCACCCCGTAAACCGTCCCTCCGGAAGAGGAGAAGACAATTTTTTTTACGCCGAGTTCTTTCGCCTTATCTAGCATGTCCAGGGTTCCGGCAAGATTTTGGCGAACATCCTGTGCGGGGGATACGTTTGATGTCTGGGGAAGGGTTGTGGAAATCAGGTGAAAGCAGACGGAGCAGCCGTTCAGCGCCCGGTCAAGGTCTCTAGGGTTGAAAAAGTCTCCTTCAATATTATTGATTTGGCTGCGCTGGGCTTCTGTCAGAAGCGGATTTTTAGGCAGATGTCGGTCAAAGGCCCGCACCCGGCAACCGCAGTGTGCGAGCTCCGCCACAAGATGACTCCCCAGAAATCCTCCCGCGCCGAGGACACAGATGTCAGAATATTGTGAAGACATAGTACAGTGAGATTCCTTGCTAGTTGTTTAGGCTGGCCTCAAATACGGTCATTTTTTGCAGGACATCATTGGAGAGCTGGTATTTTTGTTTTGCGTAATCATGTATGGTTTTTATTTCACCTGCCAGAATCACTGCTTTTCTGTTTTGTTCCTGTGCAATGACGCTCCGCATATGGCGGCGATGCTTTGCGTGGGCTTCATGGACATAGGCTATCTGTCCACTTTCCGCCAGCTTTAAATAGAACATCCAATCTCCGGCACAGCGAAATTTCTGTGCTTCAAGTATAGCCTGCATATCAGCGGGCTTGCGGAAGATTGCTGCGGAAACATTTGGAATGGTATTGACAATGGAGAGTGCCGCGTTTACCTCCTCAACACCCTCGACACTGTAGCTCCTGCTCCAGCGGTCATGGCTTGCAAACGACAGGTAATTGGAACGGTAGTCAAGAGCTACAGCGTTTCCATTCTGATCAATGACATCGGGGATGCAGTAGGCTAGCGCTGTTTTTGGCTGGAGATGAGAAAGCAGAGTGGATAAGAAGTCTTCATCACAGAGATCGTCCGCCTCGGCGATCCATATATACTGCCCCTTGGCAAGTTCGAGGCCTTTTTGCCACTGTTTCCATACGTTCCCGGAATTTTCAGCGTTGAGGACAAGTCGGGCACCCATCAGTCCCTGCCACTGTTTCAGGATATCCGTACTGGCATCGCTGCTGGAGTCGTCAAGAAAGATTAGCTCCACATCCCTGTATCTCTGGCGAAGAATGCTTTCGATGCGGCTGTCAAGATATACGGCATAGTTGTAGTTGGGAAGTATGACGCTGACGGGATGAGGCTTTCCCGCAACTTCGCGCAGAATGTGGAGCATGCGGGGAACTGCGGCATCTGTGGAATGCTGCTCCAGAAATTTTTTTCTGCCCTGCCTTCCCAATTGTGTCCTTGTTGCAGAATCCCGAAGGAGCTCAAGACATTTCTTTGCCATGGTCTCCGTATCCAGATAAGGAACGACAAAGCCGGCATCTTGGCCGACAAATTCCGGCATGCCGCCTGATTCGGCAAAACAGATTACAGGCGTCTCACTTTGGGCCGCCAGCAGGCAGACCAACGGAAACGGATCTTCCCGTGAAGGAAGAAGAAAAACATCTGCCGCCTGAAAATAGGGCGCTAAATTTTTAAGTTCTCCGGGAAGGAGCAGATTGTTTAGCCTGGAGCTCCGTTCAGCGATCCCTGCTGGGATTGTGTCATCCGGAGCGCCGATCCAGCAGAAAGTCGTCTGAGGCGAACCGGTTTCAGCAGTTTCAACTATTGAAGCCACATCAAGAAACAAATCTATTCCCTTGCGGTAACTTTGTGTTCCGCATCCGAGAACAAGCGGGCGATCATCCGGTATCCCCAGCTGTTGTTTTAATTGTGCCTTTTTTTCTCTAGAAACCGGCGAGATTGTTATGGCTGTATAGGAGTTAATAATACTGCATTTTGCCGGATCAACATTGTGCTGTTCAATCAGGTTGCAACAGACGGGGGCTGACGCGCCAATGATTTTTGACGAATGCTGGGCCAGAGTTTCAACAAGTTCGGGTGTGGCATATTTTTGCAGAGATGATTCCAGTTCATTGACACAACTAACAATGGGCACCTGCCACTTGGAAAGTGCCAGGTAGGCGGAGGCAGAAACGGCGGTGTTACCGCAGATGACATCAGGAATGCCATTGCAGAATGCCGCCATTTCGTCAGCATTGATCTGGTTTGGTCTGCAGACTCTGGTTGCAATAACTTTTTCATAGTCCTGTTGCAATGTTCCTCCATTAAGAAGCAGAAGACGGCAGTCCACGGAAGTATGCTGCTTCAGCCAACTAATCAGGTCAAGGAGAAGCCTCTGGGCTCCGGCAAGTGCAGCATCGTGACCAATAAACAGAACCTTGAGAGAATGTTTTTCATCAATGGGAAAATCCGGAACACTGTGAGATACAGATTTAAGAGCCCTTGTTGTCGCATTGAGATAGGCGAATCCATAAGCCTTGCTTGGTTCAAGGTGCGCGCCTTCTGCCCATTCGTTCCATGCGTTGATGAAGACAAAACGGCGGTCTTCTGGAAGATGTTCCTGCACAAAGGTACAAGCGCGGGCCAACCATGTCTCATACCTCTCTGGAGTGGAACCCAAGTAGACGGCTGCCTTTTTGAGGCGTCGCGGTGTATTGTCCCACGATGGAAATACGCAGGGGAAAGTGGGGAATGGGGATTTCAGTTTCCTGAGCATGCTTTGTGCGGTTTTTTCATAGTCAAAGAGTCCTCCGGAAAAGTCTGGAGCTAGACCGACCACCTGATAATTGGGAAAAACATCTCCCACACGGTGCGGGGGAAATTGGACAGCTGCATCAAAACCGTATTCGCACGGGTCGGTATTGTCGAAACTCTGAACCATGACAAAATAAGGCAGAACTTCATGATGCAGAATACACCACTGGCGCCAGCGCACAAGCGTCTCCTGCATGTCGGGGAGAAGTCTCGCATGATAGACAAGAAAAACAGGGCGCCCTTCAACCCTGATGTAACGGGGATCGCGGAAATAGCGGAGCAGATCATTCCAGAAGGCAATATCGTCTTCCGGGCTGTGCTGTTGTGCGATGAGTATTTCCTTGTCCTGTCCGTCCCAGCGGCGAGTCCAGTTCTCGTTGGCCCAGTTGAGGCAGAAGGGCATATCAATTTCAGGATGGGCAAGAAGCTGGTCAACTGGTTTTTCCATCAGCCTCTTTCCGGAAAACCAGTAGTGATGGAAACAAAAACCATAAATTCCGTGCTGTTTCGCCATTTCTGCCTGACGCCGCATGACTTCCGGGTCAAGAAGATTGTAATATCCCAATGAGTCATGCGGTTCTTCCGGCTGACAATGCCCGGTAAAAGAGGGGAGCGAACGCTTTACATTTGTCCATTCTGTAAATCCCTTACCCCACCATTGATCGTTTTCCGGAAAGGAGTGGAATTGAGGAAGATAAAACGCAATAGATTTAACAGAGATATTGCCGGGGGAGCAGAGCACTTCTTTCTCGTAGGGGATTACCGGCGCGGCCACTGTTTGGGCCGTGTCTTTTCCGGAGCTGTTGGCAATGCTGTCACCGTCGAATGAAAATCCGCTTTCCCTGTTATTGGGAGGGAGTAAGGTAAAATAACGTACGGTCCGCTTTATAGCGGCCACTCCTCCTTCGTTTTTGCATGCTTGGACAAATTTTTTGAAAAGCTGCCAGACGTTGCTGTAGCGAACAGTATTGCCGACATACCGGAGAGGAGCCGTAATTTTCCATGAACGGGACGAGAGAATGGTGTCCAGCTGCCTCCAGCGTTCATTCTCCGGCTGGTTCTCCCTGTTCAGCTGTCCGTTCTGATAGACAAATTTCCTATTTTTCGATATCAAATCGTTGCACTGCGCCAGCAGAATATGGTTATTCTGTTCTGCCGTTAACAGCCGCTGCGCCAACTTTTGGTTTTCATTTCTAGCATTGGCAAGTTCCTGCTGGACAGCCTGGTTTTTCTGGTTCTGCTGGCTGCAAAGAAGCTGGGCATGCAGCAGTTGGGCAGAGAAATTTTGTTTTTCTGCTATATTGGACAGAAGCATATCAATGAGCTCGGCGTCCGTGTCCTTTGGGCTGAACAGGCCTGCAAGCAGGGAAGATTCTAGCGGTTCCCCGCCGGGTTTGCGCCATACACCAAGCCCGTGACTGTGAGTAAATCGATAGGATTCCTCCGTCAGAGGGACAATCTCTTCCCATACCTTATAAGCACCGAAACCATTGTGGATTTCGCAGATGTCATGAAACAGGATAATGCCACCGGGTTTAACCTTGGGGAGCCATGTTTCAAAATCATGTTTTACGGCTTCGTAGGTGTGGAGTCCGTCGATATGCAGGATGTCAATGGAGCTGTCGGCAAACAGGTCGAGAGCATCATCGAAATATTTGCGGAGCAGCGTGGTAAAGCTGGAATAGTGTTCATCACAATGCTTTTTGACGCAGTTATAGACTTCCTCGCCGTAAAAACCCGCCTGGGGATCTCCTTCCCATGAGTCGATCGCATAGCACCGAGTGTTGAGTTTGCTCTCGGCAATGGCTTGGCAGAAGGCAAAGAAGGAAACGCCATAAAATGTGCCCAATTCCACAAAAAGTCCGGGATGGAGTTCCCGGACAAGAAGATCCGCGAAAATGACATGTCCCATCCACGGGAATGCCGCCGGAGTGAAATTTTTATAAGTGGGCGTATATGTTTTGTAGTTGAGCAGTTTTTTCAGATTTTGTTCATCCATGGATTGCTGATCCTTTTATTTCACTATATTCAGATTAATATCTTTCATGGGGATGCCGATTATGCCGGTGCAGCAGCTTGTGGTGGTGGATTTGAACATGATGGCGTCATGTTTCCAGTCGTGCTGGATATGCTCGGCCTGTGTGCCTTCCGCGACGGCAATGGTGATGCTGTAGTCGCCAGCGGCAAGGATGGGCATGACAAAGGAGAAGGCAGCGGAGAAGTTTTTCCCTTTGTCCACAATCAGCGGTTTTTTCATGTGTGTGAGAAAAGTGTTGTCGCCAAAAAGCTCTTGCCCCAACCGGTCTTTGACAAAAAAGCCGATGATGGGGCTGTAAATCTGCTGGTGGGCCTGACAGAAGATCCGGAGGACAACTTTTTCACCTCCTACAATCCAGTTGAGCGGGGTGCCCTGAGGGTCTGTGAAGACGACATTTTCAATTGTAGCGCCTTTTTTACCAAAGCAGGCACTGTGTTCATTGAACCGGAACACCTCGATATCATTGCGCAGGTTTGATGCGTTGATGAATTCCTGACGCATGTCGCGAAAGTCTTCGTCGTCAAAGGCCGTTTTTTCCGCGGCAGTTACGTCGTCCCCCTGCTCAGCGGCAGCAGCGCTGGTACCCTGCATAGATTCATACATGTCTTTGAGATAGAGCTCCGTCACTTCTTTGGGCGGGCCTTCGAGTTTGACACAGCCGTCTTCAAGAAGAATAGCCCTGTTGCAGAGGTTGTTGACTGCGGCAGCATCGTGGCTGACAAAGAGCACGGTATGTTCGGCCATAAATTTACGCAAGAAGCGCATGCATTTCTGGGTGAAGAAGGCGTCACCCACAGCCAGCGCCTCGTCGATGATTAGGATATCTGCATCCACATGGGCAATGACGGAAAAAGCCAGCCGCACGACCATGCCGCTGGAATAACTTTTTACCGGTTGGTCGATAAATTCGCCAATATCGGCAAATTTGACAATGGCGTCATAGCGTTCATCGATTTCCTTGGTGGTCAGGCCGAGAATAGAGGCGTTGAGATAGACGTTGTCGCGACCGGTGAATTCGGGGTTGAACCCGCTGCCGAGTTCTAGAAGTGCGGCAACCCGGCCTTCGATTTTAACTTTTCCGGCGCTGGGGGTCAGCGTTCCCGTGACAATCTGGAGCAACGTGCTTTTGCCCGCGCCGTTCCGCCCGATAATGCCTACACATTCGCCTCGCTTGACGTCGAAGGAAATATCCCGCAGGGCCCAGTAGGGATGGTAGAACTGTTTGTGCCCGTGACAGAGCATCTGCCACAGCCTGTGGGACGGCTTATCATACATCTCGAAAAATTTGGCGATATGCCTGACGCTGATAGCGGGATCACTAGAGGACATCGGCAAATCCCTTCTTGGTCTTGGCAAACCATGCAAGGCCCAGCTGAAACACGATAAACGAAACAATGAAGCAGAGGGCACAGACCTTCCAGTCAGGTAGCCTTCCGAATAGGATCATTTTTCTGGTTTCTTCAACGACGGGCGAAAGCGGGTTGTATTCCAAAATCCAGCGCAGGCGCTGGGGGACAACGGAAATAGGGTAGAAAATGGGGGTCATGAAAAAAAGGATCTGGGTCACGACGCCGATAATCTGCTGCACGTCCCGCAGGTAGACGCCGAGCGACGCTACAAAAAAGGCGATTCCGGAGGTGAACAGCAGAAGGGGAATCAGCGTGACAGGGAGCAGCAGTGTTGTCCAGTAGATCTGGTGGGTGAAGGCAAACATGCCCGCCAGCAACAGGGCAAACCATGCCAGCCCGAAGATCAGCGTTGAAAGGACGGTGGAAAGCGGCAGAATTTCCAGTGGGAAGATGACCTTCTTAACATAGCTCGGGTTGCCTGTGACTACTCCCGCGCTTGTGTTAACGCTTTCGGAAAAAATGTTGAAAACCGCCATTCCGCAGAACATGATAATGGAGAAGGAAACGCCGTTTTCGCTGACGCCTTCGATGCCCCACCTAGCTTTGAAGACAATGCCGAAAACAAATGTATAGACCGCCAGCATCATGAGCGGCTGGACAAAACTCCAGAGCAGGCCGAGAACGGAGCCCTTGTAGCGCGCTGCGACGTTGCGCCGGACCATCTGGATAAGGAGCCCCTTATTTCTCAGGATCAGAAGCGGCCCTAGAAACGGATTGAACAAGCGTAATATCTGCATTTATTTGTCACTCTGTTACAGAAACAGAAAAACCGTTCTCCGGGGTCGTTCCGGAACGTGTTTGGAGCAATATGCTCGTTTGATTTTACAAATGAGTCTTGTTTCTTTATCATCACCCACCCCGGTAAAGCAAGTTTTACTTAGGTGACGGAAATTTTCGGCAGATGGTTATAAAGAAAGATGTGTTAATGAAACTCTCTACTTGCAATATCTGTATTATATAGAAGTATTTTTTTGGGGAGATGGTTGCTTTGTATACAAGTCCGGAATCTGTTCCGGTATCCTTGTTTTTTGAGAACGGTATTCGGGCGTGGTAGCCTGTCTGGGAGTAGGAATGGTCTTGAAATTATTTTCCCGTTTTTTCATGGAGTCGATATTGGCATTGTGCCTTACGCCCTATGCTTCGATACGGCGTTCTGCTGGATATGACGATCCCACTCAACGGCGGGAAAGGATTCCTTATTTGATCAGAATGGCTTCTGAAGCTCCACCCTTGCTGGCCGAGAGTGGCCTCTGTAAGCGTTTTTTTGTGCTGGCGATGCTGGTATTTGCCCAGCGGGTTTACAAGACGCGCGGAGTGCTATCGGGCGTGAAAGCTTCTTTCAAGGCTATAGCGGTTTCCTTGAAAACTGTGGAAAGTCCACGGGTAGGCGAGTCAATACCGATAACCAATTCTTTTACAGGGTTGATGTTGGCCTTGTGCCTTGTGCCTTATACTTCGATACGGCGTTCCGCTGGATATGACGATCCTACTCAATGGCGGGAACGGATACCCTACTTGATCAGGAGAGCTCCGGAGGCCCCACTCCTACTGGGTGGGAGCGGCCGCTGGAAGCGCTTTTGGGTGCTGGTGATGCTAGCGTTTGCCCAGCGGATTTACAAGACGCACGGAGTGCTGTCGGGCGTGAAAGCTTCTCTCAAGGCTATAGCGGTTTCTTTGAGAACCGTGGAGAATCCCCGGGAAGACGGACCGATGACGACAAGGGACTGGGACTCCCTTATATATATGAAGGATGTTCTGTCCGTTTTTGCTGGTAGGACAAAAGAGGCTTTCTCTCCGGAAGCGGGACCGAATTGCCCCGACGTAACGGTTGTGGTACCTGTGTATAACGGCCTTGATCATCTTGAGCGTCTTCTGCCCGCGCTTCTGAAGCATACGTCGGAGAGCGTACGGCTTTTATTTGTAGATGACGCAAGCCCTGATCCGCAGGTCGGCCTTTTTTTGGAACAAGCGCTGGTTGGCCGCCCCGACGCGGTAATTTTGCGTAATGAGAGGAACCTTGGGTTCACGGATACGGTGAACCGGGGCATGGCCCTTGTGGAGACACCGTATGCCGTCCTGCTGAATACGGATGTGGTGATGGCGGAAAACTGGTTGCCGCGTCTGCTTGCGCCGTTCGCCAGCACCGGAAGGTCGGTCGCTTCGGTGACGCCATTTTCCAATGCAGCGGTCTTTTTCAGTTTTCCGCTTCGGGGAAAAGATAACGATTTTATCCCGCCATTCACACTTGAAGAGACAGACCGGGCCTTTGCCCGGCTGAATCCGGCTGTTGACAGGCGCTGCGAAATTCATTCCGGCGTGGGCTTCTGCATGGCGGTGAATATGGCGTGCTGGAAGACTGTTGGTCCGCTGGATGCCGGAACGTTCAGCCGCGGCTACGGGGAAGAATGCGACTGGTGCATGCGGGCTATCAGCAGGGGATGGCGCAATGTGCTCGCGCCAAATCTTTTTGTTCAGCACGTGCATGGCGGAAGCTTCCTGTCCTCGGAAAAGAAGCGATTATGCGAGGCGCATCAGGAAATTCTCCGGAAGCGCTGGCCAAACATTATGGCCGGTATTATGAAGCATGTTCAGCTCAATCCATGGGAGCCTTACAGAATCATGGCGTCATGGCTGATGAGCGAGGGGGACAACGGCTGTCTGCTGATGATTGATCTGGATGAAAACACCGGGGGTGCCGTAGCCTATCGGGAAAGCCAGATTCGTTACCTTCAGGCTGAGGGGTGGCGGATTATTTTACTGCGATACGGCCGAGATGATGGCAATTGGTTCCTTTCTATCAGATACTTGCCGGAGGAACGGCCTGTCCGGTTGGATTCTCTTCAGGACATAGAGCATCTGCTGGACGTAATTTCCGTAAAGCGGGTGTTTGTCAACAACCTGGCTTTTTATGCAAATATTGATGAGGCATTGGAGTTCCTGCGGCGGATGAAACGGAAATATCCCTTCCAGCTACATTATGTTTTTCATGATTTTTTGAGCCTGTGCCCGTCTTTTTTTCTGTTGGATAAAAATAATCGTTATTGTCAGTCCGGTACCCCGGAGCGCTGTCTTTCATGCGCGCACGGCAATTTGAACCGTGTTGTGGCTTTTGAAGATCTTCCGCGCTGGCGTTCCTGGTGGGCAGATTTTTTTGATGTCTGCGACAGTATGACTTGTTTCTCACAGACTACAAAAGATATTGTAGAGCGGGTCTATTCTCTAGGTGACAGACTGACCGTACAGGAACATATGCCGCTGGCCGTATTTACGGAAAAATTTACGCCGCCAACAGCTCCGGAATCCATGGAACTGGCATTTGTGGGAAATTTTGTGCCCCAGAAAGGTTCAGATACCATATATGAACTGGCGGAACTTTTTATTGCAAAAGGCATTAAGGCCCGGATTCATATTTTTGGACTGAGTGGAGTGAACACCCCGCATCCGCGCATTGTGCGCCACGGGACCTACCTTCGTGAGAATCTGCCAGTATTGTTCCGGGAGCAAGGCATTATGGCGGTGCTTTTCCCATCTGTCTGGCCTGAAACGTTCAGCTATGTCGTGCAGGAATGTATGGGCATGGAGGTTCCACTCGTCTGTTTTGACCTCGGCGCGCCAGCGGAGCGCATCCGCAAATATGCCTATTCGCACGCAGTACTTGCCAGAGAAATTTCGGGACAGGGGCTCTTTGATGCGCTTGATGAACTCATTCTGCGTGAGTATGGATATTCAATTCGGCTTTTTTCAATATAATTATGAGAATGCACTTATAAAAACGCTTTTATGCTCCGCCTTCTCCATGAGTGTCTCATTGAAAAATTGGTGTTCTTAATATAAAAGTACAAGAATGAAATGAAGAATATTCACCCATGGGTAACGTGTTGGGATATTGCTGCGAGCAGAGCCAGATGTACGCATTGTTGATCTATACTGTTGGCTCAACAGAAGAAATCGCCCAGCTTAAAAGGATTGTTGGCGAATAAACTCTGGATATTATTTTGAAGGATATTCCTTGAAAAATCTTTTAAAATCATCCTTAGCCACTAAGGGCCCTGTGCATCATATTCAGACAGAGCATGGCTACTCAGAATGGGGAACTCGCCGGATAATCTTGCTTCACCGTTAGTTAGCCCAAAGCATACTCTTCTTTTATCTACTCAAATGTTGGAGCTTGGAGAAGATCGACAGCATTTCGGTTCGCCCTGTCTCCATAAATTATTGCGTCGAAAAGGTCTGGCGCGGAAGCACAAACGGGCAGAACGGATCTGACCAGGAAGAAAAAAATTCGTTGCTTATATACAAACGCGTGGAGCGTCCAAGCTATACCCACATTTGAGTAATGGGTGATGAATTTTGTAAGTGATACCTATTGTTATGGGGTTATTTAAGTCGGGTCTCGAAGTGAATATGTCGCTGCTGTGAGTGTCTGTGCAATTTTTTGAAAAATATATCTTTAAGGAGAAAAGCTCTCAATGTTGATAATGATCCATAATTTAAGATACAGCCTTAGATACGTGGGCATTTGACATGGTGTGCAGATAGAGTTACTCGCCCTAGCAAAACCATGGATATTCGAATAAGATTACCATTGTACCTCCTTAATCTCTGATGGTATTTTATAGCATTATATATTATGGTTATAAATTTAGATGATGTATTTTTTGACGTTCTAGATATTTTTCGATAAGATCAGTCGGATAATTTTTATCAGTACATACAGATTTCCAATTTTTAATTCTATGCTGATAATTTTTTCTTATAAAAAATTCTCGCTTAAGTATAGGAATGCCTGACTTGATGATCTCTTCCCAAAATTCGAATGTATAATTAAGTTGCGAATCCATAGGAATAGGGATATATGCAGCAGGATGAAAATGATGTAGAGAAAGCCATAGAGAAAATGATGTTTCATAGAATACAGCATTATCCCTATCCCCAGAAAGAGAAACTCTATCAAAAAAATTTTTAAATGCAGGATGCATGACTACTTGCTTTTTCAAGACTAGGTAATAGCTCTGTAGGTGTGGACGAATCTGATTACATCGGACAAGTCCCCAGAAATCGCAAGGAACCTCCATCATTTTCCGGTGCACCGTTTCAAAGGATCCGATCGGAGAGAAATAGCTGTCATTGGTGAGAATGACCTCCCGAGCGGAGTACAGGGAAGGAAACACCTCAAGAGCGGCTTTCCAGCTTGTAAAATCATATCCGCCACACGTTCTGAAAACAAAGGCATCCAACCAATCTGAACAGGATTGAACATCAAATCTCTCCGGTTTGGCAGATGACGTCAAAAGTACTTTAAACCCAAGAGATCTGAAATGCTGACACTGATGAATAACATAAGGATCCACAAAATTATCAGGATCCCAGTGTGCGATAACGGCAACTCGTTCACCTTTAAAGAAACTTCCCTCTCCGAAAAAGCAGTGTGCATACTCTGAAATAGAGATTTTTTTTTCAGAAAATTTCTTAATGAGTTTGTGGGCCTGTTGCCGGGCCTCTGTCGTATTTTGCAGAAGTCCCGGCACAAGATCAACCTGTGCCGGGGGAAAATGTTTGAATTGATATTTCAAACCCACCCCGGATAGGAAGGCACGTCTACAGCCAAAAAGCAACACCCTGCGTGCGAACCTAAGAGGAAGCCCTACTAGCAGGCGATGTATAGTATTTCTCTTGCACTCTTGGGTAATGAGCTCATGAATATTGTCTTGAATGGGGAGAATAAAGTTTTTTCCTGTTCCAAATGCGTCGAACCAGTCTTTCCATGTCTGGTAAAACACAAAGGTTGCAGGGAAGAGGCAAATCCCGAGGATTCCTTCGCGGACGATTTTTATCAGTAATAGACAGTTGTTCATATCCTTTTCCACAGGATCCGCCGCTCTTCTCTCACATGACTATGGGAAGAGGAGGGATTTTTCTATTAGAAGTCTGCCTTCATGAACTCTTCAAGTGCCACTTTCCAGTCGGGCATGACGGGCAGTCCGCACAGCCGCAGCATTTTCTTTTCAAGTCGAGAGTTTGCCGGGCGGCGTGCCGGTGTTTTATACTCATCCGAGGTACAGGGAATGACTTTTTGAGGATTTCCAGCGAGTTCGAAGATTTTACAGGCGAATTCGTACCAGCTGGCTTCGCCTTCGCAGGTCAGATGGAAGGTGCCAACAAGCTCTGTGTGTAATAGTATTTCCCGTAGGCCTTTCGCTACGGCAAGAGTGCTCGTAGGGTTGCCGCGTTGGTCATCTACAACCCGCAGGCTGTCCCGGCTACCGTCGGCAAGCCGCAACATCGTATGTACGAAGCTAGGCCCTCCGGGGCCGTACAGCCATGAAACGCGCGTGATGACATGGTTGGGGCAATGGGTACGGATAGCCTGTTCACCGGCCCATTTGCTCTGTCCATATACGTTGATACCTCCGTTCGGGGGATCGAATTCGGTATAGGGGCCTTGCACGTCGCCGTTGAAGACGTAGTCTGTGGACATGGCGATGAGCCGAATGCTCTGTCGATGGCAGGTAGCAGCGACATTGGCCGAGCCGACTGCGTTAATCTGCCACGCCAGTTCCTGATCCGTCTCGCACTTGTCCACGGCGGTCATGGCGGCACAGTGGATAACCACATCGGGGCGGTGCGCCCGGCACAGGGCATCGAATCCGGCGGCATCGGTAATGTCCGCTTCCGGGAGATCAGTGGGGATCAGCTCAAAGTCACGAAGTTCGGAACACAGGGTACGTCCGAGCATCCCCTTGCCGCCGGTCAGAAGAACTTTCATGGTGCATCCTTGATCTTTTTTCGGGGGTACGGCCCCCGTACCCTCGTCGGGGGGAATGATTCCCGCCGGGCCCCTCACAACGGGTCTGCATGCCCGTTGTGAATGGAGGAACCCACCTACGGTGTTTCCTATTGTAGGGGCCAAGGAGGTCCCTTGCCTCCCCGGGCGGGTTTGGGGCAGCGCCCAAAGTCCTTACGCTCCAAGCTGACGTTTCAGCTCAGCAAAAAACGGCGCGCTCTCGTCCTTGGCGGACAGTTTCGGAGCAGAGATGGGCCACGCGACATTCAATTCCGGGTCGTTCCAGCGGATTGAGCCTTCATCTTCCGGGTGGTAACGTTCGGTACACTTGTAATGAAAGTGGGCCGTTTCGCTGGTGACGACGAAACCATGCGCCAGCCCCGGGGCAATCCACAGCTGCCGCTGGTTTTCCTGCGTTAGCTCGGCCCCGTACCATTGGCCAAACGTCGGGGAATCCCTGCGGATGTCCACCGCGACATCGAAGACACTCCCCAAAGAGACGCTGACCAGTTTTCCCTGCGGAAAGCTCTTCTGGAAATGCAGGCCGCGCAGAATGCCGTAGCTTGACTTCGAATGGTTGTCCTGCACGAAGGGGAAATTAATTCCGGCGGCTTCGTAGCGTTCCTTCTGCCATGTTTCGACAAAGTAGCCGCGGGAGTCTCCCCACACTTTCGGCTTGATGAGCATGACGCCCTGAATCGGAGTTTGGACGAATTCCATGACTACTTCTCCGGATCCACAAGTTCGAGCAGATATTGTCCATAGCCGTTCTTGGCCATGGGATGGGCGAGACGTCGCACATCATCGGACGAAATATACCCCTTGCGCCAGGCAATCTCTTCAAGACAGGCAACTTTCAGCCCCTGCCGAGTTTCCACTGCTTGCACGAAGGAGCTGGCTTCCAGCAGGGAATCATGTGTACCGGTATCAAGCCACGCAATCCCACGCCCCATCAATTCTACATGCAGATCGCCGCGTTTCAGGTACAGATTGTTGACGTCGGTGATTTCCAGTTCTCCGCGAGGGGATGGCTTCACCTGCTTGGCTATATCCACGATGTCGGCATCGTAGAAATAAAGTCCGGTCACGGCGAAATTGGATTTCGGTTCCTTCGGTTTTTCCTCGATACTAAGAACCCGCTGTTTTTTATCAAACTCGACCACTCCGTAGCGGTGTGGATCGCGGACATGATAGCCGAAGACGGTTGCTCCGGTGCCCCGCTGCATGGCGGTTTCAAGCAGATTCCCCATGCCCTGCCCGAAGAAAATATTGTCTCCGAGCACAAGGCAGACGTTGCAGCCCCGGATAAAGTCTTCCGTCAGCAGAAAGGCCTGTGCCAGTCCTTCGGGACGTTCCTGTACGATGTATTCGAAACGGCAACCCCACTGGGAGCCGTCACCAAGCAGTTTCCGGTATAGGGGCAGGTGTTCGGGCGTCGAGATGATGGCAACCTCCCGGATACCCGCCAGCATCAACGTAGACAGGGGATAGTAGACCATCGGCTTATCGTAGATGGGCATGAGCTGCTTGCTGACGCTGCGCGTAAGCGGATAAAGGCGCGTTCCCGAACCGCCGGCAAGGATAATCCCTTTCCATTCTTTCATGATTAGATCCTGCCTGCGTAGTTGGCCTGCATCCAGTTGCGGTAGTCGCCGCTCTGAACATTTCTTACCCATGTTTCATTGTCGAGATACCACTGGACGGTGTCCTTTAGCCCTTTCTCAAAGGTATGTGTAGGATGCCAGCCGAGTTCGGAAGATAGTTTTGCGCAGTTGATTGCATAACGGAAGTCGTGTCCGGGGCGGTCCGTCACAAACTTGATTAGATTGGCGTACGGCCCTTCGGCAGAAGGGCGCACCGCGTCAAGCACGGCGCAGATACCGTGAACGACCTGAAGATTGGTGCGTTCGGAGTTGCCGCCGATGTTGTAGGTCTGTCCGATGCCACCAGCCTCAAGGACCCGATGGATCGCGGAACAATGGTCTTCCACATGGAGCCAGTCTCGGATGTTGGAGCCGGTTCCATATACGGGTAGGGGCTTGCGGGCCAGCGCATTGAGCGTCACCAACGGGATGAGCTTCTCGGGGAACTGGCGGGGACCGTAGTTGTTGGAACAGTTGGTGATCAGCGTGGGGAAGCCGTACGTCTTGTGGAAGGCGCAGACAAAGTGGTCACTAGAAGCTTTCGAGGCGGAATAGGGGCTGTTGGGGCTGTACGGCGTTGTTTCGGTAAAGGTGGGATCGCTGGGTTGAAGCGTACCAAATACCTCATCCGTAGAGACATGCAGAAAACGGAAGGCAGCCTTTTTGTCCGTGTCGAGCTCGTTCCACCAAGCCTTGGTGGTACGTAAAAGCGTGCAGGTCCCAAGCACATTGGTGCGTACAAAGGTTTCGGGATCGATGATGGAGCGGTCTACATGGCTTTCGGCTGCAAAGTTGACCACGGCGTCGGGCTGATGAGTTTTGAGCAGATGCTCGACAAGTTCCTCGTTGCCGATGTCTCCGTGCACGAAAATGTGGTGCGGGCACTCATGCAGCGAGGCAAGGTTTTCCAGATTTCCGGAGTAGGTCAGCTTGTCCAGATTGACAATGGTATCACCCGCTGCGCAACGGGCAAGAACGTAGCAGGAGCCGATGAATCCGGCTCCTCCGGTCACGAGCAATGTAGCCATATATTCCCCTTGTTTTCTAACGGATTCGATTTTGTATGCATCGCAGTGTTTCGCGTACCCCAGACTGATACGCGATCAGATAAAAACGGGCAAGCAACCGCACCCAGAAGGGACAGCTCAAAAAGAGAGTTTCCCAATGTTTTCCGGTCTCCCAATACTGGGTCCGTAGTCTTCGGAATCCGTTCCAGAGCCTCCTATTATCCTTAATATACTGAAGAAGAGAAATTCTGTGATTATAGCTTCCTGCATGAAGTCTCCAGACCGTCAGTTGTTCAGGAACAAAAGAAAAGGCTGTTCTTTGGGCAACCTGTGTCCATATCCACCAATCCAGCCAGCGTGGAACCGGAGCATCCAGAGAACATTGCCGCAATAGTTCGGCGTGAAGCATAACGCAGGAAAAGGTCGGAATTTTATTTTCAATTAGAGAAGAGGAAGAAAGCTGCACAAGTTCTCCCCGTTTTATCCTATAAGTGTGTTCTCGCATGACCCTTGGGACATAGGAGTCAAACCAGCGAGTATCCGCTCCCGGCATGACCAGGGGACGGATGGCATTAAAAACAGCTTTTGCCTGAGTGTATTGTAGTCTTTTCAATCTTTTTTCAAGACATTCCGGCTCCCAAATATCGTCGGATTCGAGAAATGCAATCCATTCTCCCCCCGCATTGGCAATACCCAATTTCAACGTCTCCGGAAGGCCATGATTTCCTCCATCAGAATGACGAATCACTCGTACTCGTGGATCTTTTTTGGCAAAAGACTGTGCCAATTCTAAAGATCCATCCTGTGATCCGTCATCAATCACAAGAAGTTCAAGATCACCGAAAGTCTGCGTGAGAACACTCTGAATAGCTTTTTCAATGTATACTACATAGTTATAGCTAGTCATTAGAACCGAAATCATATTTCTCCCTTTCTCGAAATGATATCTTCCTATCCGGTATAGGAACCAGATAAGTTTTCAATAATGAGCAGCTCTATACCGAGATTCTTTAAACGATGGAGAGCACCTTGCGGAATATAGGTGGACTGGTTTCCCGTATATCCAGATATCCATACCATTGGCTATTTCCGTTGTTTCACTTACATTGACTCAGTGTTAGGTACGGTGATGATGCACCTGAAGAGAAAGCTGTGCACCATGGTTGACTGTAATCCTCTTGATTTAAAAACGGGATCTGATTGCCAGAGATTTATAGCTACCCCATGATAGGTATACCAAATGTTGAAAACGATATTTTATTTAAGTAGTTATATAATATGTTTTCCGATCTGTGTGAAGGTAGCTAAGATAGAGTTTTATTTTCTATTGCGGAAATGTTATGAATATTTAATATATCACAATTATGTGTGTCCAATAAATATAACAGTCACAAATTTTCTCTATATCATTGATACAAATACTACTGTCATTGCCTTTTTCTCTGAGCTGATAGAAGTCCACTCATGGCCTACCCTACTCCATTTAAGAATACACGCTGTACTTTGAGCCGTATACTCTATAACCACATAGTCGATGTAATTCGAAGGTGATGCTGTGAGAGCTACCGTTTTGAGGTGGCCAAAGACACCATCTTCACTGCGCTCTTTCCATACCCTTCACCTCTGCTTAAATATATTCGGCGCGTAATTGGCAACTCTTTAATGTATATGGATACTCGGAATAAAATATGCTGCTGTTCCAAAATATCCAATTTTTAATCATGGCAGAAGCCGTTGCATCATCAATTTTTTTCACAAAACATGCAATGCTAACACACCAGAGAGAGGCTAAACGTTACTATAACGAACCGCTTGGGCAAGAAGCGAATCTTTTTCACTCCTCCCGTTTGAGTTGCAAGCGATAAGACTGTAATGGCAGGGACAGTATTACGCGGAATCGTTTCCAGAATAATACACCCGTAAGTCCGGCACTCAGATAAAGACGATGTCCTTATTGTAAACAGCAAACATCCCCTCGTATTTCGAAGGTCAATGTACGCTTCACAGTATCTTTGAATAGCGTTCTTCCTCTACCGAGATCGACGAGCTACTTAGGGTATATGGCGTTGTTTCCGTGAAGGCCGGATCGCCGGGCTGAAGTGCCCCGAACACCTCGTCCGTGGAGACATGCAGGAAGCGAAAGGCGGCTTTTTTGCTGGCGTCCAATTCGCTCCACCAGGCTTTGGCGGTGCGCAAAAGCGTGCAGATTCCGAGGATGTTGGTGCACACGAGGGCTTCTGGATCAAGAATCGAACGTTCCACATGGCTTTCGGCGGCAAAGTTGACCACAGCGTTGGGCCGATAGGCCTTGAGGAGATGCTCCATAAGCTCTGCATTGCCGATGTCGCCATGCACGAAAATATGCCGAGGATTGCCGGACAGTGAGGCCACGTTTTCGGGATTGCCGGAATAGGTAAGCTTGTCCAGGTTGATAACCGTATCCCCGGCCGCACATTGGGCAAGGACATAACAGGAGCCGATGAATCCCGCACCGCCGGTAACAAGGATAGTTGCCATAAAATTCCTCGTAGTCATCGAATACACTTGTGTATCTGTTTGGATATATCAAGTATGGTTGGACTGATACGCTATCACGCCAAACCGGGCAAGTCGCCGTCCCCATGAGGGGGATAGCAGAAACCGGGACTCCCTTCTTTTATAATGTGGCTAGTTAGTAAACGTTCAGGTCCTTTCGATTGGAGCGGTCGCCCCCTCGATTTATTTTCTTGTTTTTTTGAGAGAGTTTTTAATTTATTGATTTTTATATTGTAGTTAATAGTGCTTCGATATTTCTTGTTATGGCACTGAATTACCTTTGTCCAAGCCTCGTTTTGCCGGATAATCCGAGAGGCAAGTTTCTTTACCGCCTTCAACCAAAATATTTTTCTGGTTTGCAGTGAAAAGAGGTTACCAGTTGCTCGCTGAGGCGGAACGATAGGAAGATGAGCTAAGTGTCATCGGTCTTTTTATAGTGAGCTGGTCAGAAATAGGGACGGAAATATTTTTCGGATATAAAAAAAGGACTCAGATTTTTACATCCAAGTCCTTGATTCCATTCTGGTGCGCCCGGCGCGATTCGAACGCACGGCCTTTAGCTCCGGAGGCTAACGCTCTATCCGACTGAGCTACGGGCGCGGAGTTTCCCCGGAAGGGGACACTACAGAGTTGGAAAGCTAGCTCTTGTGCCGCGTCCTGTCAAGCTGTATGCTCCGGTACCGGGAGCGTGCTGCGGCTCGTTTGGTGTCGGAGCCGTGTTTTTGTGTCCATCCGTTTGTTACGCTTCCCCTTCTTTTTCTTTATCTTAAGGAGTATTCCATGAGCGTTTCCGTTACTTGGTACGGTCATTCCAATTTTAAGGTTTCTTGCGGCGACGTGACTGTTTTCATAGATCCCTTCTTCACGCATAACCCTTCCTGCCCCGTGACGTGGAATGAGGCCGGGAAGCCGGATTTGGTGCTCGTCACTCACGATCACGGCGATCATACGGGTGACGCCGTGGCGATCTGCAAAAGCAGCGGCGCAACCTGCGGCTGCATCGTCGGTACGGCCGAACGCCTGATCGACGCCGGGATGCCGCAAGCCAGCATTCCCGCCGGGATCGGCTTCAATATCGGGGGCACCATCGAAGTGAAGGGCGTCCGGGTCACCATGACGCAGGCGTTCCATACTTCGGAATCCGGGGCCCCCGCAGGGTACGTCGTGACCATGCCGGACGGCTTTACCTTCTATCACGCGGGCGATACCGGCCTCTTCTCCTCGATGGAGCTGATAGGTTCGCTGTATCCGCTGGATTTGGCACTGTTGCCCGTGGGCGGCTTCTTCACGATGGACGGGTTGCAGGCCGCCCATGCCGCGCGTCTGCTCAAGCCCAAGGCCGTGATCCCCATGCACTGGGGGACATTCCCGGTCCTTGCGAAGGACACCTCGGCCTTTGCGTCGCATCTCGCGTCCGTGGCTCCAGATGTCCGCCTGGTCTCCATGAAGCCCGGTGATAGCGCCGCGTTCTAATCACGGAGGTGTCCCATGACGCTCATCGAACACGGCGAACTGGTCCGCCGCGCTTTGGAATATGTGCAGGAAGAACGCTGCCGCCGCCCGGATGCGCCGCTTTCCTCCCTGCTTGACGAAGCGGGTATGCGCTTCAATCTGACGCCGCTGGACGCGGCTCAGCTTGCCCGCCTTTTTTCCGAAAAAGGACAGGAGCCTTCCGCCCCGTGCAAACGCTAACTTCGCATCCTTACAGGACGTTGCCCGATGCCTTCGCTTCTTCAGAGACAGATATTTAAAGAAATCGCCAACCTGTTCGTTCTCGCCGTGGGGGTGCTGCTGACGCTCATCCTCATCAGTCGGGCGGTGCAGATGCGGGAACTGTTTCTGGGGCTGGATCTCGGCATCTTGGATACCGTTCTGCTGTTCGGCTATATGACCCCGCTGTTCCTCATGCTGGTGATTCCCATCGCCTGTATGCTCAGCGTCTTCCTGACCTTCCTGCGCATGAGCACGGACCGCGAGCTGGTCGCCCTGCGTGCGGGGGGCATCAACATCTATCAGATGCTTCCCGCGCCGCTCCTGTTCAGTGTGATCTGCATGTTGCTGACGCTCTGGGTATCCCTGCATTGGCTGGCGTGGGGCATGGGGCATTTCCGGGAAACGATCCTTGAAATCGCCAATACCCGCGCCCGTGTCGTGGTGCAGCCCGGTGTCTTCAATACGGACTTCCCCAATCTGGTGCTTTTCGCCCGGCAGGTGAACCCCGGTGACGGGGATATGTCGCAGGTTCTGGTGGACGACCGTTCGCACCCCGAGCGCCACATGACCATCCTCGCCCCGGAAGGGCGCTTCGATACCGATACCGAGCGCGGCGAGCTGGTATTCCTGCTTGAGGACGGCAAGATCTACACCACGGATAAGAAGGGTTCCTCGGTGCTGGCCTTCGACGAATACAAAGTGCGGCTGCCGCTGGATTCCCTCTTCAAGAGCCTTGATCTCGGAGATGTGCGGCCCCGCGAGATGTCATGGAGCAAGCTCTCCAGCATCACGCGGGAGGAAGCGCTAAAAGTGGACGCCAACTACGCCAACAAGCTGGAGGTGGAGCGCCACAAGCGCTGGGCCTATCCGGTGGCGTGCATCGCCCTGACCCTCTTCGTGCTGCCGCTGGCTTCGGCCTTTGAGGGGCTGCACAGGCAGACGGGGCTCATGTTGGCCCTTGCCATGTTCTTCGTGTATTACAGCCTGATGTCGCTTGGGTTCAGTACGGGCGAGTCCGGGGCCATCCCCCCCTCCATAGGGTTGTGGGTCCCGAACATCCTGTTCCTATGCCTCGGCATCTACGGGCTATGGCTGACGGCGCATGAGCGAACGCCACACGTGGCGACCTTCTTCCGCAACCTGCGGACACGGAGGAAGTCATGAGCTTGCTTTTCCGCTATCTGACCAAGAACAACGCGATGATCCTGCTGCCGACCCTTGCCGTCGGCATCGGCCTGTATGTGCTTACGGACCTGTTCGAGCGTCTCGACAACTTCATCGAGGCCGGGCTGTCCGTGGGCATGGTGCTCACCTACTTCGTCGTGAAGATGCCGCTCGTGATTTCGCAGATCCTGCCGGTGATCTTCCTGCTGTCCACGGTCATCCAACTGTGCATCATGGCTCGCAGCCGCGAACTGACGGCGTTGCAGGCCGGGGGCATCTCCCTCGGCGTGGTGGCAAACTCCATGATCCTTTGCGGCATTTTCTGGGGCGGCGTCCAGCTTGGTTTCTCCGAATATCTGGGCGTTGCCGGGGAACGCGAGTCCGCCCGCATCTGGCAGGAAGAGGTCCGCAAGAAGAACCTCGCGGCAACGGTGCTGAAGGATGTCTGGTTTACGGATGGGGACTGGATCGTCTCGCTCGGCACGCTTGATCCCCAGGCGCACGGCACAGGCTTTTCCGGGTATGAACTGTCCGACGACGGCCTGAGCATCAAGCGCATCGTGCAGGCGTCCACGTTCACCGCCGAGCCCAGCCACTGGGCCTTGCAGGATGTGCGCGTCTACACGCCCGACACCTTCACGCAGGAGCAAGAGCCGGATTTCGTCCTCCCGCTCAGGCAGGATCCCGAAACCTTCCGGCTCGTCAGTACGGGTACGAAGCCGCAGCAGTTGCCGCTCTGGCAGCTTGGGGACGCCATCAGCCAGTTGAAATCTTCCGGTTCCAACGTGGAGGCGCTCCGTACGGCGTGGCACGCCAAGCTGGCCTATGCGGCATCGATTCTGGTCATGGCCTTCGTGGCGACGGCCATTGTCTCGTGGAAGGACAACATCTATATCGCCGTGACCGTCGCGCTGCTGTGCACGTTCCTGTACTTCGCGGTGTATACCCTCGGTACGACGCTTGGGCAGCGCGGCATCCTGCACCCGTTCCTCGCCGCGTGGACCGCCAACCTCATCGCGCTGTTCTTTGCGTTTTGGCGGCTTATCCCCTTGCTGCTGCGAAGGGAATAATTCACCGGAACCTTTTAAAGATTTGAGGGGCGAGAGAAACGTTCTGAAGAAGGGGGGAGCCCCCACGTTTCCCTCGCCCCCTCCAACCTTCCCTCCACTCCCTTCAAAGCCTTTTCCCTTTATCGAATCCCACTCGACCGCTTTTCCTGTGGCAGACAAATGTGTTCTTTGGGGTTGACGAGGGTGCTGTTTTTTGAACGGGGCCAGCGGGAAAAGGCGTCCTTTTGTGGGCGCAGTCCTAATATGAATCCCGCTTGAAGCCTTTCAGCATTGAAATACGCATTCCCCAGAAGGAAAGCAGACTCAAGAAAGATTACGAACA
>ERZ791883.627-NODE-627-length-40785-cov-7.266683_pt1 | contig 40785 bp, 36 predicted proteins | sample MGYA00510160_ERZ791883 | MGnify/ENA primary metagenome ERZ791883 (study PRJEB30046, sample SAMN00792072) | human gut metagenome | study: EMG produced TPA metagenomics assembly of the A metagenome-wide association study of gut microbiota in type 2... | reverse complement strand
AACGCTCTTATATCAAATGTAAAATAAATAACTGCCGCAGAAATAACAATAACAAAAACAAACATCCATAGCAATCTGCGGATCAATTTTCTGTGCATATCAAAGCCCACCAAAGTTTATCAAAGTTACCTTCTGCTGCTCCAATAAACATTTATTTTTTTCGGAAAGAAAAGCGTTCAGCTCATCTTCCCAATGATACTGCCAGGAAAAAGTTTTTTCTAAAGACTCTGCATCCATCCCCGGATGAGTCATGATCTCACTTACGCCATCAGGCAGATTTTTGATTATTTCCCCTACTAAAAATTCATTCAGATTCCCGCCGGCCAGCATACCAAAAAAATACTGCGGATAAACAAAGCCGACCTGTCTGGCTTTCATTTTTGCCAAAGCGCTGCAAAAGCTCAGGCCTTCACGGCCGATCAGCCGACCGGCGCTGCTGTTGAAGCCGCCGCGCCAAAACCAGCCTTCCTGAGGCATCCTGATTTTTTTGATGCCAAATTCACTGCAGAGTTTCAGGACGATGTCGGCGATCCCCGGCAGCACATGCAGATGCTGATGACTGTCGACGTGAGTTATTTGCAGTCCGCAGCTTAAGCCGCGTTCCAACTGTGCCTGCAGTTCGCTGATAACTTCTGTTTTTTTGATCCTGCCAGCGTACCAGCGTTTGGCGAAAACTGTATAATCAGCAGGCAAAAGCCCGCTTTCATCCACAAGTGTCCGCAGCTGCCTTGCCTGCAAAAGCGGCTTGCCGCCGCCTACTAAAGTAAGATGGATACCTACACCCAGCGCAGGTGTTGCTTTAGCCTGAAGCACCGCGTCCTCAAAGGCTTCACCGCTGCACATCAAGGAAGTACTGGTAATAAAGCCTTCCCTGCTGCCTTTAATAATACCGGCGTTGATGGCTGGATGCAGCCCAAAATCATCGGCATTAACAATTAATTCTCTCATATATTTCAGCCTCCTGCAAGGCTCTAGATTTTTTTATAATTGGCGAAATGGACTTTGACCAGCCGTTCCAGGGCACTGCGTCCCAATTCTTTGAGCAGCTCGCGCGCACACGCTGTTGCGGCATCACTGCCGCCTTTAGGTAATTCACTGCGCCCGACCTGCGCTGCCAGCTCCTGCATTATTGTTAAAAACCTGGCCCGCGCCAGTACTGACGCTGCCGCCACAGCAATATCTGCCTCGGCCCGGTGCTGCTGCACTACGTTGACCTCTGGAAATTCCCGCTGCAAGCTGCTGCGGATATCGTTGGAGGCGGTAAACTGGTCGACAAGAGCATAATTACACTGCGGACATTGCCGCAGGACATTGCTCAATACAGCTATGTGGCCATTACTCAATAAATGATTGAGATTCTTCCCGTCGGCACGCATTTGCTGATAACGGAAATTATACATTTCCGGCTTCAAGGCCAAAACACTATTGACCGGAGCAGCTTCTGCGATCAGTTCCGCCAGACGCAGGACTTCTTTATCATTGATCAGCTTACAATCCCTAACACCTAAGCGCACAAGTTTTTCGGCCGCAGCAATATCTACTAACACTGCGGCAACGACCAATGGCCCAAAGAAATCTCCTTTACCAGATTCGTCACTGCCTGCCCAAATCCCTTTAAAATCAGCACAATTTCGTAAAAGTGTATAATCGTTGCCGCAAACAGATGGCATTTCTGCAGCAGTATCAGCAGTTTTACCAGTCAAATACGCTTCCAGCTGGAACCTTAGCTCTGAGGCAGAACCGCCCCAAACAAGTTTAAGACCTTTTTTACCATTATACACTGATATTACTACTTTACTATCACTGCCTGTTACTGTCAACTGAACGCCATATTGCAATGGTTTCTCTGCAATGGTAAGGCTGCTGTCAAAATTTTTGACCTGCTTTTTTAAATTGTCGATATACGCAGCAAAATCATTGTTCAAGTTGTGCCTCCGCAGCAGTTGCTGCCGCCTGCATGATCGTTTTCAGGCTGCGCCCGCTTTTTAAGGCCAGGGATTTGCAGTCTTCAAATTCAGGAGCAATATTTACGATGCGTCCGCCCATCTGTGCGTATTTGATCCTCACTTCGCCTTCCGGCAGCTCCACAGTAGTAAACTTACGATAATTGATGTGGCGATGCACTGCATAATAACGTACTCCCAGCGAAGTAGTTTCCGTCAGTAAGATCTCCGTCAGCTTATCCAGGTTCTGCGGAGTAAGCAGCACTGATAAGGTCTGCGCCGGACGGCCTTTTTTCATAATGATCGGCGTCAGCCAGCAGTCAAGCGCGCCAGCCTGCAGCAAACGCTCCTGCACATACGGATACAATTCTCCGTTCATGTCGTCGATATTACATTCGGCAACCAGCAGATCCGCGCCGGCTTCAGCTTCCCACTCGCCGATATTGATGCGCAGCACATTCGGTATCTCTAGATCCCAGGTACCGGCGCCATAAGCGATCTTACTGCCTGTAAAGCCCTGCGGCAGGTCATTGGTGCTGACCGCCAAAACCTTCATCAGTGCTGCGCCCGTTGGCGTAGTAAGCTCTTTATCAATATTTCCGTGACTGTGCCGTAAGCCCTGTAACAGCTCTGCTGTTGCAGGAGCCGGCACCGGCATCAAGCCGTGCGCACATTTGACAAAGCCGCTGCCGGTATGGATATTGGAAACAAAAATTTTTTCGATACCCAAATATTGCAAAGCCAGCACGCAGCCGGCAATATCAATAATCGTATCAATGGCCCCAACTTCGTGGAAATGCACTTCGTCAACAGTTTTACCGTGCACTTTGGCTTCAGCTTCTGCCAAAGCGGTAAACACTCGCAAAGACTGCGACTTGATCTCTGCGCTCAGATCAGAATGTTCGATAATATGGGCTATATCATGCAGATTACGATGTTCATGGTGATGATGCAGCGCAGCTTCAGTTACTTCATGGTGATGAACAGACTGTTCATCACCAGTGGCATGCTCATGATGATGCCCGGCTTCGATATGTTCGTGATGATGCTGTTCTGCATGAGTATGTGTATGCTGCTGACCGATTATGACGTCATGTTGATGCTCATCTGGCAGCACAACGTTAAAATAATTGGCAGCAATGCCGCACTTATCAACACGTTTGTTAATCAGCTCATATTCTCCCAAATGCAGCTTTTCCATTTCCGCTGCCAGGTAGTCGATCGGTACGCCGGCATCCAGCAAAGCTCCCAGCAGCATATTGCCGCTGATGCCTGCAAAGGCTTCTATATAAATCGCTTTCATTAACATCACCTCATATGATTGATGATACTGGCCATCCGCCCGGCGCCAAAACCGTTGTCGATATTGACTACGGCCACTCCGGCGGAACAGCTGTTAAGCATACCTAAAAGTGCCGATAGCCCCTGGAAGTTGGCGCCATAACCGACACTGGTCGGTACCGCGAGCACAGGTCGTTCGACCAGACCGCCAACAACGCTTGCCAAGGCACCTTCCATACCGGCAACAACAATAACTACATTCGCATTTCTGATCAGGTCAAGCTTATCAAACAGGCGGTGGATACCCGCCACGCCTACATCGTAGACCCGCTCTACCCGGTTGCCCATGATCTCGGCAGTCAGGGCTGCTTCTTCTGAGATCGGCAGATCGCTTGTCCCCGCCGTCACCACAGCGATATAACGCTTATCATCCTTGGGCAGCGGTTTACGCTCTACAAAAATCAGCCGTGAATTTTTATGATAAACGGCATCAGGCAGCACCTTCTGCACCGCGGCAAATTTATCGGCATCGGCACGTGTCCCCAAAATATTATTGTGGACCTGCGCCAGCTTTTCCATAATCGCAGTGACCTGTTCGACTGTTTTCCCCTCGCAGTAAACAACCTCGGGAAAGCCCTGCCGCAGACTGCGGTTATGATCAAGCTTGGCAAAGCCAAGATCGGTATAATTGGCAGCCTGCAGTTTTTCTAAAGCCGTTTGGGCGTTGATAGCCCCGCTTTTATAGCTTTCCAAAAGCGCCAGCAAATTTTCTTCATACGTCATATTCTGCTACTTCCTTAGTCATGATTTATGCAAATGTTTCTCTTTCCATTCTTCGCTCAGCAAATACAGCAGCGGCACTACTACCAGCGTCAGCAGGGTCGACGTAGTCAGACCGCCAACTAAGACCACTCCCATCGACTGACGCAGCTCGGCACCGGCACCCAGGCCAAGTGCGATCGGCAGCATACCTAAAATAGTCGAAAGCGTTGTCATGAAGATAGGACGAATACGCAGGGCACAGGCTTCCCGCAAAGCTTCACGCAAGGGCATGCCCTTCGCCCGCGCCTGATTGGCATAGTCAACCAGCAGGATAGCGTTTTTGGTAACCAAACCCAGCAGCATCGTAAAACCGATCAGCGACATCATATTTGCTGTCTGCCCGGCTACCATCAGGCCTAAAACAGCGCCGACGATAGCAAACGGCAGCGACATCATAATGACCAAAGGCTGCATAAAGCTTTCAAATTCTGCCGCCAGAACCATATAGATCATAATGATCGCCAGGATAACAGCTTTTGCGATCTCATTGAAGGCTTTCGCCATCGTATCGGCCTGACCAATCATTTTATAGCGGTAACCGACCTGCATATTCATATCCGGGATCATCTCATTCTGGATCTTCTGGATTAGATCGCCAGGCGTGATACCGACCGTATTGGCATAAACAACGATCTGACGCTGCCGGTCCTCACGGTCGATACGTGTAGGCCCGGACGAGAAGTACACATCAGCCACGTCGCCCAAACGGATAAATTTACCGTCGGTATTGGAAACGCGCAGGTTCGCCACATCGTTGATGTCGCGGCGATGCGCCGTATCTAACTGTACAATTATATCATAGTCGTTATCACCTATCGTGAAACTATTATTTGTACTTTTGCCCAAAAAGGCCATTTCCACAACTTTACCAACGGAAGTAGAATCAAGCCCCATCGCGCTGGCACGTAAAGGATCGACTTTAACGATGATCTCCGGTTCTTCTTCCGAAGAAGAAATATCGACATCAGTAGAGCCCGGCACCTGCCTGATCCTTTCAGCCAGATCCTGGGCATAGGTCGTCAGCAGATCAAGATCACTGCCGCGCAGGCCTACCTGTACCGGTCTGCTGTCACCACGGCCGCCGCCCTGATTACTTACTACCGCAACCTTCAGCTCTTCTACCGAGCCAAATTTACGGCGCAGCTCATCCATAATAGAAATCATACTGCGGTCACGGTCAGAGGCAGGAATAAGCTTAACATCGATATTGCCTTCATTGACAGGGGTGCGCGAACCACCCAGACGCATTGCCGCGATCCTGACCTCAGGCATTTGCAGGATCTCTTCTTCCAAGGGCATAGTCAGCTGTTTCATGCGCTCGATACTTGTACCGGCCGGCGCTTTGACGCTGATAGAAAATTCACCTGAATCATAGGTAGGCTGATATTCCGTACCAATAAAGGGTAACAGGAAAAGATTAAATATAAGTGAAGCAACAGAGATCAAAACTATTTTCCAGGGATGCTTAAAAGCAAACACCATTAATTCATCATACATCCGGCAAACAACCTGAAAACCGGCCTCAAATTTATCCAGACAGATCTGCACTATTTTAGGCCGCGGATGCTTGTAAGGCTTAGCGTGCTCCTCGCGATAATCCTTCAGCCAGTAAGCCGAGATCATCGGCGTCAGCGTATAGGCCGCCATCGTAGAAAATGCCAGGGCAAAAGCTACCGTTAAGCCAAACTGTTTAAAGAACTGACCAACAACTTCACCCATCGAGCCTATCGGTACGAAAACCGCCATCAGAGAAAGCGAGGTCGCCAGGATCGCCAGCGACAATTCCTCCGTGGCATCCTGTGCCGCCTGGATCGGCGACTTGCCCATTTCCATATGCCGGAAAATATTTTCGATCAAAACGATAGCATCGTCGATAAGGATACCGACTGCCAAACTCAACGCCATGAGCGACATATTATTCAGCGTAAAGTCCATCGTCTTCATCAAAAAGAAGGTAGCAATGACAGAAGTCGGTATGGACAGACCGCCGATGATCGTCGCCCGAAAATCGCGCAGGAACATATAAGTTATCAAAAGTGCCAGGAAGCCGCCAAAAAGAATGGCGTTCCAGACATCGGCGACGTTCTCGCGGATATAGGCCGACTGGACGCGGACGACATCGACTTTGATATCCTGCGGCAAGTCGTTGGCTATCATTTGTTCCATAGAAGCGTTGACGCCGTCGACAACATCGACCGTGTTGGTTTTCGACTGCTTGCGCACCAGCACCATAACGCTGGGGATCTTGTTGGCACGGGAATAAGTCTCTTCATCTTCCCAGCTGTCAACAACCTTTACAACGTCTGCCAGCTGGATCGGACGCCCATTTTGATTAGCTATGACGATGTTTTTGATGTCGTCGATATTTTTATATTTCCCCAGCGTTCTGACCGTTATTTCCATATCGTTATAACGGGCCTTGCCGCCTGGGGTATTGATATTTTCACTGTTGACCTTGTCTAAGATAGACTGAAAAGAAATATTATAAGTATGCAGTTTCTCCGGGTCGGGGATCAGTTTGATCGCACGCAGGCTGGCGCCTACGACCGAAACCTCGGATACGCCTTCGACACGCTGCAGTTCTTCTTTGACAACGTCTTCAACAATCTTACGGGTCTCCTCACGGCTGCGCGAATCGGACGCAAAAGTAAATGCCGCTATCGACTGCGACGAAATATCGAAACGCTGCACGACAGGCTCGTCAATGCCGTCAGGCAAACGCCGGCGCACCGACGCTACTTTTTCACGCACTTCGCTGGCCATTTCCCTTGGATCAACGCCCAGCTCAAATTCCAATACCGTCTGCGAATAACCTTCGCGAACTGTCGACGACAAAGTCTTAATACCAGCAACCTGACTGACGCGGTCCTCGATAGGCCTGGTGATCAGGGTTTCCATTTCTTCAGGAGAAGCGCCGGTATAGGTAACGCTGACGCTTACCAAGGGCAATTCAACGTCAGGATACAGATCGACACCCAGATTAGGATACGACTTGATGCCGAATACTACCAGCAGCAGTACGAACATCGTCGTAAAAACAGGTCTGCGTATAAATGTGCCTATCATTTTATTTAGCACCCTGTCCTTCTAATTTTATCTTGCTGCCTTCACGCAGTTTGTTCTGACCACCGGTCACGATCCGGTCGTTATCACTTAAGCCATCCAGAATCTCTACCATATTATCATTCACAAAACCGATCGTTAATACTCTGCGGCTGACAACGCCTTCCTCGTCAACAACAAAAACCGTACGCTGATCTTCACGCATAACAATAGCGCTCATCGGGATCACCAGCGCGTTTTCTTTTGGTGCAGCAGTAATGACCACATTGGCATAAACGCCGCCGCGCAGCTTCCCGTCACTGTTGTCAACAGTGACCTCGGCAGCAAAAGTACGTGCCGGCATATCGGCCACCGGTGAAATACGGGTGATCGTGCCGCTGAATTTATCATCTGGATAAGCGGGCACAGTAATATCAGCCAAACCGCCCACGGCAATATTGCTGATCTGTCCTTCCGGAATATTTATTTTAGCAGTCAGTTCGGAAATATCGGCGACATTGAACAGCGCCGTTCCGACTTTGGCATAATAACCTTCCTGATAGTAACGCTTGGCAATGATACCGTCCTGCGGCGCCATAACGCTGGCCCCGCTCAATTTATCCTGCATATTATCCCATACGCCCTGAGCTTCCGACAGCTTACCACGGGCATTATTTCTTGCAAAACGGTAGTTATCAACAGTCTGCTCTGATACAGCCCCCTTTTCATACAAGGCCTGATAACGCTGCAGTTCACGTTCAGCTTTTTCCAAAGTAGTCTGGGCATCCATCAAAGAGCCTTTGGCCGACAATAAATTAGCCGTCTGCTCAGTCTGCTCCAAATGTGCCAGTACAGTACCCGCTGTGACGCGGTCACCTTCGTTGACGTAAACCTGCTCTACCCTGCCATCGATCTTTGCTGCCACATCAGCCTGCCAGACTGGATCAAGGCTGCCTGCAAAACGCATGACCGGAGTAATACTCTGACGCTGCGGAAAAGCTGTAGCCACAGCAACGCTGCGGCCTTGGGAAACACTGCTCGCACGCTCGTTGTTAGCCTGGATATTGCCATAAATACGGTAAGCGATGATTGCTAAAAGAACCAGGGAAGCGATAATTGCTATACGAACTTTTTTATTCTGCCACATCATTTTCTGCTCCTCAATTTATCGGAATAAAGGTAATTTTAATTACAATAATAGATATTTTAATTATACAACTTTTTTATACATAATAGCAAGAAAATTACAGGTCAAAGCACTGGTTTCACAGTCTTTTCCTGATATGTTTTGCAGCATAAAAACAGGCCCCTGCTGTGTAAAAACAACAAGGGCCAAAATATGTTTATTATTTTTATTTTCTCGCTTCTTCTACTGCCGCCATATTGGCTGCATCGCGTTCTTTAACTCGCTCCAAACCAGTTTTTTCACCGGTATCAGTACTGTTCACCTTCCCTAAAGTATCCTTCAGAGAATACACAGTAAATTCGGCTGTCATATCCAAATTTCCGGAAGTGTCGTTTTCTTTGACAGTATTGATACTGGCTTTATTCAATTTAGCAAATCTGCCGCCGTTTTCTACCTTCTGCAAAAACTCGACCATTTTATAATAGTTTCCGCTGATAGAAATATTCAGCGGCACTTCATACGCTCCGCTTACCTGCTTCAAGGCAGTGCTGGGCGGCTTGACACTTTTAAACTGGATTCCGCATTCTTTGGAAAGGTTTGAATATTCCTGTACTAATTCAGGTACGGTTACCGTATCGGGCAGCAGCTTTTTAGCTTCCGCAAGATAACCTGCCTGCTTAAGCGCAAAAGCATTATAATCCTTATTCTGTCCGGCAAAGGTCTGATAACTGGCCAGACGCTGCTGGGCCTGCGTCAGCTCCTGCTCGTTTTTTTGAATGTCTTCACGCAGCGGCTGGACAAGGTACAGCGCTGCAAAAACAAATAATAGCACTGAACCCAGCAATAATAAAGAGTATCTACTGTTTTCTGACATATTGCTGTCAGGCATTTCTAATTTCACTTTTTCACCCCGCTTCGCTGAACTTCCAAAGCAAAATCAATAACGCCAACACTGCTGCTGTTATTATTACTGCCGCTTTCGCTGGCAGAAACCAGCTGCACACCGGCAACATCCGGTCTGGCCTGCAGAAGGCTGATAAATTTGAGCACGTCATCCATCTTCATCGCCTTGCCGGCTATACTCATCTGATCCGGCTGATTGCCCTGCTTGACACTGGTAAGCCAGCAGCCGTAAGGTGTAACATTGCCCAGCTCTGCCAGTGAGCAGCTCCAGACGATACGGTCTTTAGAAAGATTGCGTACGATAGTATTGCGTTTATTGATTTCCGCATTCTGGAGCTGCGCTTTATCAAAGCGTTCCTGCCAGACTTTCATCGAAGCGATGCCCTCGTTGACCTCGCTGAGTCTACTTTCCGTATATTTGAACATTGCCAAATGATAGCCCCACAGCAAAATACTCAAGCCTAAAAATACATAGGCTACAATGCGATAAAGCTTCCATGTCGGAAATTCTGTTTTACGCCTGTACTCAGGTAAAAGGTTGATTTTAATCATCAGCTTCCCCTCCATACAAAGCAGCGCCTATCGCAACTGTCAGCGCTCCCAGATATTTTTTCAATTCCCGCTGGTCCAGCTTATCGGCAAAAGTTACTGCCTGGCGCAGATCATTAACAACGACCTGCATTTCCATGCCCTCGCTCAAAAATTCAGGCAGCCCGGCCATATTCGCGCCGCCGCCCGCCAGAACCAGATGTGTAAATCTGGCCTCTTTTTTATTGATTAAATAATATTCGCAGGTCCTGCGCACTTCACGGCCCAGATTTTCGATCTCGTTAAAAAATTCCGCATATTTAGTTTTATCCGTTTCCAAGCTGCTCAAAAGCAGTTCATCTTCCAGTTTGATCTTTTCCGCAGCCGCCAGGTCAACACCGGCACCGTTGGCAATAGCGGCATCGAACATCTGCCCGCCCTGGGGTATACTGCGCTGAGCTACAGGAGCGCCGTTCTGGAAAATAGTCAGCATGGAATAAGAACGTCCTATATCCAGCAAAACAAAATTTTCCAGCTGCTGCGGCAAGGTTCTGTATGCGGCTAAAACCTCGATATCGATACCGATCGTCTGCCAGCCAAGCGCATCACTGATCTCCAATAACGAATCAATAACGTCTTTGGGCGAAGCTACCAAAAGTACAGGCTGCAGGCCGTCACTGGTAAACGAACCAAATTTTGCCGAATCAACATAATAGGTATCGGCTTCATAAGGCACATACTGACTGGAATCCCAGGCCACAGACTGCTTCATTTCCTCATCAGGCATTTCCGGCATATCGATCTCGCGTACAAACGCATTGCGCCCACCTACAGTAAACACTGCATGCCTGGCGTTAAAATCATACTTGGCCAGCAAACCCCTAATAAAACCTATCATCGCATCGCTGTTGCGCACAAAACCGTTATTGATCAGTTCAAGCGGCAGCTCTGCTACAGCAAAACAACTAACTACAGGCTTACTGCCGTTTTCTATCTGTACCAGCTTGATACTGCCTGTGCCAATATCGACACCGATTATTTTAGACGGCTTTGCATGAAACAATTTTTTTACGATGGCTTGCACATTCACTTGCGCAGACCTCCCTGATTTATATAAATAAAATCAATTTTAATACTATATCTTATAAATTATATCATAAGTTTATAAACTTATACAAACAAACTCCAGTAAAAATAAATCAAATAGGGCGAAAATAAAAGTGCAATATACGCGCCTGTACATAAGAACGGCCCAAAAGGAATCGGATCCTTGCGCTGCTTGATACCAGTCACCAGCAGCAGTACACCTATGACGCCTCCCAAAATAAAAGCCAGCATCAGACAAACGATACTTGCCTTCAACCCCAGCCAAACGCCTAAAACAAAGCTGAGCTTAACATCACCGGCTCCCATCCCGCCGCGGCTCAGTAAAAAGATCAGCAGCATCAGACCACCGGCGAATAAAGCGCCATAAAGCGCATCCCACATATCCGGCAGGGCATAGTAAGCATAAATAATACCGGTTGGCAGCATCAGCATCAAAATTTCATCCAGCAGTATCTGGTAGTCCAGATCAACAAACGCCTGCACTATCAGACAAGCTACAAAAAAGAATACCAAAGCTATTTTCAGCCCCGGTAAATAATAAATCCCACACAAAGCAAACAAAATACCTGTTAAAAGCTCCACCATCAGATAGCGCGGGCTGTAAGGCGCCTTACAGTAGCGGCATCTGCCGCGCAGGAAAATATAGCTTAAAACAGGTACCATATCCAAAGGCCCCAGCCGGTGGCCGCAGCTGCCGCAGGCAGACGGCGGTTTAACAACAGAAATTCCCAGAGGCAGCCTGTAAATACAGACATTCAGAAAACTGCCGATCACAATACCCAGCACAAAATATAAGCAAAATAATAAATACACTCAACCACGTCCTAAGATAAAATATACCTTAAATTATAATACTTTTACTTTATATAAGCGTAAAAAGAACTGTTAAAAGGCCTTACAAAAAAGACAAAATCACACACAAACTTCTGCCGGCTAATTGTTTTGCAAGCTTTACAGCTCACTGTCACAATGCAGAGATTTTTTATAATAACTGCGTTTTTCTTCATACATTGCTCTATCAGCACTGTTGATCAATCTCTCAACGGCTACAACCTGATCCGTCCAAACCGCACCCAGCGAAAATTTTATTTCTGTATTCCGCAGCGCAAACGCACGTAAGAAGCGCTCTTTTTCCTCAAACGTCGCTTTCTTGATGTCTTCACAGAGTACCACAAATTCATCGCCGCCGATACGAAATACTTTTTCGCCAAAAGTAGTTTGCAGCAGCTTGCTGATCGTCATGATAATATAGTCACCATAATCATGACCTTTGCTGTCATTAGCTTTTTTCAGTCCGTTGATATCAAGAAAAACAACGCCTAAACTGCTGTACTGTTTATTTTTCAGCTCGTCTAAATATTTTATATAACTCGTTCTGTTACAAACGCCGGTCAAAGAATCCTTATAACTGAGAATCTGCAGTTTTTCGATCAGCAGTCGTTTTTGCAGGTCATTAACAATAAAAGACGTGACCTGTTCCAATAAGCCATAATGCAAATACTCGACCGAAGGATTATCTACGCCAATAAAGCCGATCAGCTGGCCGTTATTAAACAACGGCGCCGCTATCAGCGAATTGATATTCTGCGCCCCTAAGATTTTATATTCTTCTGACTCGTGTTCCAGCTCATCTTTTAAAGAATAAATGATCCGGGATTTATGGTTATTGAAGCGCTCGATCCACATACCAAAATAACTGAACGGTATTTTCTGCAATAACTCCAGCTGAGGGACAATGCCCTTTTTACACCACTCATAGGTATTAGAAACAGTATTATCAGCTTCACATCTTTCAAAAATGTATGCCCTGTCACCTTCATATGTTTCGCCAACGATCTTCAGCAGTTCGTTGATCGCTTTATTGACATCATTTTCATGATTCAAAGTATCGATGCATTGGATCAGCGTTCGTTCCATATTCAGTTTATTTTTGATGTCCTGTTTTTCCTGGACCTGCGCAGTAATATCACTACCAATCTCCACACGGCATTCCCGGCCATTTATTATGATTTTTTTATCATGCAAAATAAAATACTGCTGCAGATCTTCCCTAAAAAATTCCCATTCATAAAATTTTTCTGCCGAAAGCACAGCATTAGTGCAGAACTCGCACGGACTCTCCTTGCCCTGCAAAGCCTGATAACAAAGTTTGCCGAACACCTCGGACTCACTTTTGCCAATCACCTGCAGCAGCCTTTTATTTGCAAAAATGACCTTGTTCGTCTCTATATCCGTAACATAAACAAGATCATCGCTATTATTAATGATTTCGTAACAAATCTCTTTATCGGTCATCGAAACCTCTCCTGCGCCCAATTGGATTATTTAATATTTATTATATCACATAAATCAAATAATATTTATTACTTTCATAAAGTATATTCAAATACCAAAAACCGTCTTTATAAATAAAAATTATAAATATTAATAAATCATTACAAGCTCAGACCAACAACGCACATTTTATCCACATATAAAGAAGGCAGCAGTGTTCTAGTTCTGCTGCCTTGAGAGCTTCTTATCTCTCATTCATGATTTTACTATTTGATCTCAGTCTCCCAACACCTTGCCTGTTAACAGGTAAGATATCTCTTAAGTATTGTATAAAGTTTTTGGATATCTATCGGTTTCGCCAGATGTTCATTCATACCGGCGACAAAAGATTTATGCACATCCTCACTGAATGCATTGGCTGATACGGCAACGATAGGCATCTTTACAACATCTTCCCGTTCCAGATTTCTGATATTTTTACTGGCAGTATAACCATCCATGACAGGCATCTGAATGTCCATAAAAATCAAATCAAAATACCCCTCTGCTGAATCGCGCACTTTTTCAACTGCAAGTAAACCGTTTTCTGCCCATTCTACCGTTATGCCCGCACAACCAATAATCTCAGCAATGATCTCATAATTTAACTCATTATCCTCTACGACCAGTATACGTTTGCCTGTATAATCAGGCGGCGCTTCCAGAGCTTCTGCTGCGTCTTCAGCCTCCTGTCTGCTGCCGTCGTTTTCCTGCTGCAGTTTCAGCTTTACTGCAACTGTAAATACAGACCCCTGCCCGCTTTCACTTTTAACAGTAATATCGCCCTGCATCATATTGGCAATTCTTTTACTGATCGTCAGACCAAGACCGGTTCCCTGAATTTTATTAGTAACACTGTTTTCTTCACGTTCAAAAGGCAGAAAAATTTTCGGCAGAAATTCTTTACTGATCCCACTGCCATTATCAGTAACGATAAACTGATAGCTGCAAAAGCCTTTATCATCACAGCCAAGTTCTTTAACCTCCAGTTTAATCTTACCTTTGACATCAGTGTATTTTATGGCGTTGGAAACGATATTGACCAGTACCTTCTGCAGTTTTTCCTTATCGGCATACACATAACGATGCTTCAGTCCAGACAAATCGATTGTCAGCTTTTGGTCTTTTTTATACAGACCTACTTTAAGAATACTAAAAATTTCATCAACGATATTTTCTAAATCTGCCGCTGTTTCCTGCAGAATCATTTTATCATTTTCAATTCGCGCCATATCCAGCACTTCGTCAATCAGGTTCAGCAGATATTTTGACGAAACATCTATTTTATCCAGGCAGTCAGCAACTCGCGGCAATTCATGAAGATGCTCTTTCGCTATTGCTGTCATCCCCATGATGGCATTCATCGGTGTTCTGATATCATGCGACATTGCCGATAAGAAAACTGTTTTGGCAATATTGGCCTTTTCCGCCTGCTTCAGTGCAGTTTTTAATCTGTCATTTTTAATTCTTTCTTCTGTTCTGTCATGCACGATCATAATTATTTTCAGCTCACCGTCGTGCTCTACCAAATAACTTTTAAAATAAAAGCTTTTATCCTTCCATTCCCGCTCAAACGCATAGGTTTTATCCTCTGCTTCAAAAAGTTTTGCTTTGATAACCTCAAAATCGACCTGAAAATATTTTTTCATCAAACTATGATCGTTAAAAACTTCATCATGGTCAACAGACATGATCCGCTCAATGTTATAACTTATATATTCGGGCTTGTTCTTTTTTATATCAAAAATACCAAAAACATCGTCCGTATTTATCGACATCATATTGAACAGATTATCATGCAGCCAGATCTCCCTGTTTTTACGCAAAGATAAAACCAGAAAAATAGAAAAATATACCAACAGCTTCAATAACAACGACCACAGTAAAATACTATAAGACTTAAAAACGTCAATACGCATGGAAACAAGCCAGTTTGTCTGTGGTATCGGCATATAAGAAACGTATTCAAAGGCTCTGTCCCAGGCCCAATACGAAAATTCCTTATGCGTTTTCAAATGTTCTTTAACAAGCTCATCAGACATACTGCGCCATTTAGCTCTTGCCAGAGCGTCTTCTATTTGCATGCCGCGCATATCTTCTTTATTATTGGCACTGATTATCCCCCGGCTGTCAACTACCGAACATTCATAAGCAGTATTGCTGTCACCTTTATTCTGGATAATATCCTCTATTCTATCGAAGTAAATCGACATAGTAATAGCGCCGGCGATCTCACCCTCCGGCAAATGTTTTTCATCATAATACGGTATCCACAAAGTATAGATTTTAGTTTCATGATCGGCACCGGCAACATACTGGTCGCTCAAAACAGTTTTCCTGGTTGCCAGCATCTCTTTAAAATAAGGCCTGTAGCCTACATAACCTGTTTTATGCCGTATCGACGAACCAATATTGCCCTCTTTATCCAAAACGCCTACCATGAACAAATTATAAGCCTTTGTATAGCTGTCCAGCTTGGCAGCACGTTCAACAAGCGGTATCGTCGTATCTTTTATTTCTTCATCATTGGCAATAGCAGTTCCCAGCCGCAAGGTTGAATCAATATATAGTGCAATTTCATTATTAGTCGTTGTCAAAATTTCCCTGATATTACTTTTCAGCATCTGCACCGAGAAATATACTGTCGTCAGAATATCGAAAGCTATTACCAGAACGCATAACACTCTGAAATTTTTGATAATAAAATTATTATTCTTTATTCTTTCCCAGAAAGTAAACACTTTCATTCTCCTTCTCGCGTTTAACACAATTTATAAATATATTTTATCAATTACATAATATATTATCATTTTAACAATTACTTATCAAATAAAAGAATAATTATTTCAAAATAAAATAAACACATTCCATCAGATCAGGAATGTGTTTATTGATAATCAGGCACTGTATTTAATTATTTATCTGCAGCTCTGTAAAATATTCCCTAAAAAAGCCCCTTTCAAAGCTTTTACCAGCTTACGAAAGGGGCTTTTTACAAGCGTTATTTTTTAATGCTGCTTTACACAAGGAACCAAGATCAGCTTAATTTACAATACAGAAATCTCATTGACTTCTTCAATATGATTCTTTTTGGCGTAACCAGTCAAAAACAGCGTTAAAGCACCATCACCAGTTACATTGCAGGCAGTACCAAAGCTATCCTGCAAGGCAAAGATCGTCAGCATCAGCGCCGTACCTGTAGCATCAAAGCCAAGCACGCTGATGATCAAACCCAAAGACGCCATAACTGTACCACCAGGAACACCGGGTGCGCCAATAGCAAAAATACCTAACAACAGGCAGAATAAAATCATCGTACCCAGTTCCGGCAAGGTGCCATACAAAATCTGAGAAACTGTCATCACAAAAAATACTTCTGTCAAAACGCTGCCGCACAGGTGAATATTGGCAAACAGCGGAATGCCAAAGTTTACCAGATCCTTACGCAGCACTTTGGATTTGCGGGCACATTCCAGAGCAACAGCCAAAGTTGCCGCAGAAGACATGGTGCCTACGGCAGTAATATAAGCAGGCCAGTAATGTTTGAGTACTTCCATCGGATTAGCGCCGGCATAAAGACCAGCCAGACCATACAACAACGCCAGCCAGAGATAATGTCCTACCATTACGATCAGCACCACGATCAGGAATACCGGCAGCTGCTTTGTGATCGTGCCTTCATACGATAAAGCGCAGAAGGTGCAGGCGATAAAGATCGGCAGTACTGGAATAACGATATTAGTCACGATCGCTAAAACGATTTTCTGGAACTCTTCTAAAAATTTAGTGATCACAGCGGCCTTAGTCCAGGCAGCTGCCACACCAACCAACACAGAAAAGACCAATGCGCTCATTACGCTCATGATCGGGTCGATTTTTAAATCAAACAGCAGTTTCGGCAGCTCTTTTAAACCATCGACAGAGGAAACGATATTCAAATGCGGTATCAGACCGTAGCCGGATAACATCGCAAAGAAGGCCGCACCCACGGAAGAAACATAGGCCAATATGATCGCGACCCGCAGCATAGTTGATGCATGCTGCCCCAGGCGTGTAATAGACGGCGCAATAAAACCGATAATAATCAGCGGTACACAGAAAATGATCAGCGAACCAAGTAAATTTTTGACTGTCAGTATCACCTGCATTAAATCTTCGTTGGCGTATAAGCCCACAATAATACCAGCAATCACACCCAGCACAAGACGGGCCGGTAAACTTCCCAATATGTTCTTCATCAGCGTCACTCTTTTCTTGGATAATAGATTTTACTATATACTAAAATAGCATATACTAATCAATTCCTCAACTGTTTTTCGTCTTTTTCCCAAAAATATTTCTGCTTTTATGTGCTCAACCACTTTGGAATCCAAATCATTCACCTCATCCCAATAAACACTATCAGCATAACTCAAAGCAAAAATCAAAAGTCCGGCTACTATTCAGCCAGACTTTTGATTTTAATATAAATTATTTTTCGTAATATAGATGTCTAAGTCTGCCAAGCGCTGTTTGGAGTCTGTTCCGATCTTTTGTCCAATCAAAATTGCTAAAGATTCAGCTACGCACAAAGGAACTACATAGGAATTCGTAAAACCAACACCATCTATTTTAACAGTTAATAAATAATCAGCATATGTAGCCAGCGGCGATGTCACTCTGTCTGTAATGAGAATAATCTTAGCCTGACGTTTTTTAGCCAATTCCATAATAGAATAATTAACTTCCGAATAACGAGGAAACGAAAACATCAACAAACAATCTTCTTCATTAAGATCAACTAACTTTTCTATTACACTGCTTTCAGCATTGTTACACAAAATCAAATGTGGTACAAAAAATACCGCCTTCCGTGTAAAATAATCAGCACAACAGGAAGTACCTCTAAAACCAATAATATATTTATTACGACTTTCTATGATGCAATCCGCAATATTATTAATCAAACTATCATCTAAATTCAACATAGCCGAAGATAAATTATCAATAGCTTTATAAAAAACATCGCTCACTACATTATCGCTGTTTATCTTATCCTTAGTGTTAGTAAATTTCTGACTGGGCGACAGATTTGCATTGTAGTGTTCAAGCATACGTTCTTTCATCGTATTCTTAAAATCAGCAAAGCCAGCGAAGCCCAGCAGGCGGATAAACCTGATAATAGAAGTATCACTTACCCCTAATTTCAATGATATATCCGTAACTGTGCTAAAACCAATATTATTAATATTATCGAGAATATAATCAGCGATAACTTTTTCTGTCTTAGTTAAATTCATAGACTGAATCTTGCTAATCAAATTTTCCATAACAACATTCCTTTGAAGATTAAATGTATATTAATATTATACACTAAAAAATAAAAAGAGACAGGGCAAATTTCCCTGTCTCCTATGCACTATTCCAATTCCTTTACAAAACTCTGTATCCTGTCCATTGCTTCTTTTAAATTATCCATCGAATTAGAATATGATAATCGTACTTTTCCCTTAATATTAAACGCTTCTCCAGGAACCAACGCAACCAAAACTGCTTCCAATAAAATATTAGCAAAATCTACAGCATCTTTTATTTCACGACCATGATACTTCTTACCAAAATAACAGCTAAAATCCGGCAGGAGATAAAAAGCACCTTTAGGTTTAGCACAAAGCACACCCGGCATTTCTGCCAAACGCTGCAGCAAATAATTTCTACGTTTATCAAACTCTGCAACCATAACTTCCAAATCATGCTGCGGCCCGCTCAACGCTGCTACAGCAGCTTTTTGCGAAATTGCACTTGTAGCCGAAGTTGTCTGGCTCTGAATTTTCTTTATCGCATCTATAATTGTTTTATTGGCAGCGACATAACCAATACGCCAACCTGTCATTGCATAAGCCTTAGAGAAACCATTCACAGTTAGTGTTCTATTCCATACTTCTTTAGAAATAGAACCTATAGAAAAATGTTTTTCACCATCATAAATAAGTTTTTCATAAATTTCATCTGCAATAATATAAAAATCATGTTTACAAGCCAGATCAGCCAACTTGCGTAAAGCAGCTTCACTATAAACAGCACCAGTAGGATTATTAGGTGTACAAATAACAATAGCTTTTGTTTTAGGCGTTACAGCACTTGCTAAAGCATTAATATCCAAATCAAAGGTTTCAGCATTGACATCAACAAACACTGGCTTAGCTCCAGCAAATTTTATCATTTCCGTATAACTTACCCAGCAAGGTACTGGCAAAAGAACTTCGTCTCCAGGATCTACCAGGGCCATAATAGAATTAAAAATAGCCTGCTTTGCCCCTACAGTAGCGCAAATTTCATCTGTCGTATATTCTAAATTGTTATCTTCACGTAATTTTTTTGAAATCAATCGCCGCAGTTCTATAATACCATTACCAGCAGTATATTTACTAAAATTATCTACAATTGCCTTAATAGCACCACATTTAATATAATCCGGAGTACCAAAATCAGGCTCACCGACATTTAAAGAAATAATATTTTTACCTTCTGCTCTCAACTCTGCAACTTTAGCAATCAGAGCCGAAGTTGGAGATCCTGAAAAAGTGCTCATTCTTTCTGCTAACATCATAACGCCTCCTATTTTAAATTAACGTTTTATTAAAATCTTCACCAGTCCAAATATTTTCATTCTTAGCAACTAACATTGTTCCTAATACGTCGCCCGATACATTTATCGTAGTATGCGACATATCAATCAGCCTGTACATTCCTGCAATTGGTCCCATCAAATCCATAGGCAAGCCTAAAAGATTCAGAAATATCGCCCCTGTGACTATGCCACCGCCGGGAATGCCAGGAGCGGCAATAGACATAATTGTTGAAATGATAATAACCATTAAAATCTGATCAATAGTGAGCTGGAGACCATAAATTTCAGCTACAAAAAACGCCAGAATAGTTTTATACAGCGCTGCTCCCGTCAAGTTTATTGTTGCCCCCAAAGGGATTGAAAATGAAGCAATCGACATTGGAACCTTTAATCTTTCTGTTGTAACATTCAATGTTATTGGTATCGTACCAGCGCTGGAATTAGTAGCAATAGTATTAACCCAAATTGGAATCATACATTTACACATTTCCAAGTAATTAACCCTGGTATATAACCAGACAATACCACTGAAAGAGAACCAGATCAATAAACAACCAACCCAGTCTGTAAAAACAAATTTCGCCAATACTCCGAAAAGTTTAGGACCAAATACAGCCGTAGTATTTGCCATCAATGCCAGTACCCCGATTGGAGAATATAACATCACTATATCCAGCATTTTATAAATAATACTGGCACACTGATCAAAAATTTTCGTAACGCCAGCAACTTTCTCACCCAACGAAACCAGTGCTACACCTACCAAAACAGTAAAAAATATCATCTGCATAATCTGATTCTTAGCCATACTGTCAACGATATTTACCGGCACCATATCAAAAATGAAATTTACAAACGATGGAGTTTTCACTTTTGATGCATCGAATACCTGCATATTATCAAGGACAAAACCAACTCCAGGATGCGTTATATTAACCATTACTATACCAACAAGGCAAGCAATAACCGTCATAAGAAAATAAACAATTACCACCTTACTGCCTATTCGCTTCAGTCTCTGAACATCACCAATCGCGGCAATACCGCTGGTTACACTGAAAAAAATAACCGGTACTATCAGCATTTTGATCATATTCATAAACAAATCGCCAGCTGGTTTTACCCAAATAGAAAAGTCATGAAAAAATAATCCAGCTATAATACCTATGATAAAACAAATACCTACTCTATGCGGCAGATATTTCTTGTTTAATAAAAATGTACTCATGTTATCCCCTCGTTTCTCTCACAGAAGATCTTATTAATAATAATCATCAATTATTTCAATATTTTTAGACGCAATAGCAGTTGCTACCCAATCGCGTTTAGCAGTTCCATTACCTGCAGCAATCACTTTGGCCTCATCGGCACTTTGCAGTTTTTTGGCAGCCTCCAGCACTTCCCGAGCATCTTTAAGCGGAATAATTATCACACCATCATCATCCATAACTACAATATCGCCCGGATTTACGCTAATACCACCACAAGAAACAGGAACATTGATTTCTCCTGGTCCTTCCTTATACGGTCCACCAGGTGTAGCCCCTGTAGCAAAAATAGGCAAAGCCATTTCTTGCGCTGATTTAACATCTCTTATGGGACCATCAAGTACTAATCCACTAACTTTTTTATACGCCGCATATGTAAACATAATCTCCCCCATTAAAGATCTGTTATCTACGCCGCCTTCATTTGAAACGATAATCACATCGCCTTCCTGAGCCATATCCAGTGCAGCATGTATAAGAAGATTGTCTCCGCCGCGTGATTTTACCGTCAGCGCAACACCTGCCCATACTGCTCCCTGCGGTTTAGAAAAGAGTCTGATTCTTGGATGCAACGCACAAGATCTTCCCATAGTGTCAGCAATATTAGCTGTAGGTATCTTGGCGAACTCCTGAACCAATTCCAAACCACTGTTGTCTTTTTTCAAATAAATTCTTCCGCCAACTGTCATTTTTTACACCTCACTTAATATTTTATCGCTTGATTGTTTATTTACCAACATTTTAACTTTTAAAAGAATATTATTCAACATTTTTCTTCTAAAATTTAATAATATTCTTTTTTTCGCTGCTGAAAGTAAACTTTGTAACAATCTTTCACCATATTTTTTATATAAACAAACATAACCTTCTAAAAAAACTTCCCAATTTCATCAAAATTAAAATTTCACATTTTTTTTGAAGCTTTGCCCTTTTTCTGTCAAATATCTGTTGTATACTTAAGTCATAGCAAGTGATGAACCTGCTATACCCTTCCCATCAAATTCATCATAAACAGCTTTCCTATGAAGAAACCGTTCGCAACCATCCCCTGCGGACGGTTTTCTTTTACCTAAAAATCACTTTAACAAATCGCAGGAAACACAAAAAAGCCATTTCTGATACTATCAGAAATGGCTTTAACTCATTTACAGTTATTGGTGATCTGGGAGGGATTCGAACCCCCGACCCACGGCTTAGAAGGCCGTTGCTCTATCCGACTGAGCTACCAGACCAAAAATTGGAGCGGGCGATGGGAATCGAACCCACAACATCAGCTTGGAAGGCTGAGGTTTTACCACTAAACTACACCCGCAATTTACTAAGCAATGCTCTATGTATTTGGTCGGAGCGGCAGGATTCGAACCTGCGACCCCCTGCTCCCAAGGCAGGTGCTCTACCAAACTGAGCCACGCCCCGAATACAAGGGATATTATATAAATTTTTGGTCTTAAAGTCAAGTCTTTTCGTGTTTTAGCAGACAATTTATTATCACTATACTTGACCAAAACAAAAAGGCAGTGTTAAAACTGCCTTTTTAAATACAAGCTTACTATAAAATCAGGCTTCTTCAGTTACTTCTTCAGCCAGAACAGCTTGCTGCTTCTTTTCAGCCAAATGTGCATGATAACGTTTCGTTTCAGCTATAATAACGCCAGTCAATCCTAAAAGGGCGATCAGGTTAGGAATAGCCATCAAACCGTTAACGATATCTGCCAGTACCCAGATGGCTTCCAATTTCAGGAAAGCGCCGCAGGCAATCAAGCAGATAAAAATAATGCGGTACGGCAGGATCGCTTTAACGCCCAGCAAATATTCGATGCAGCGTTCGCCATAATAGTTCCAGCCTAAGATCGTAGTAAAAGCAAACAGTACCAGGCCAACCATCAAAAGATATTTACCCCAGACAGGGAATCCCATCGTAAAAGCAGCCTGCGTCAAAGCCGCGCCATTCAAATCGCCAGTCCAGACATTGGTAACAACCAAAGTCAAACCAGTCAAAGTACAAATAATGATCGTATCGATAAAAGTACCGGTCATGGAAATCAGACCCTGTTCAGCAGGCCATTTGGTTTTTGCGGCAGCAGCAACGATCGGCGCACTGCCAAGACCGGATTCGTTAGAGAAAACACCGCGGGCAATACCATTACGCATCGCCATCATAACAGTTGCACCCAGGAAGCCGCCAGCAGCAGCCGTCGGGCTGAAAGCGTTAGTCAGCACTGTAGCGATAGCAGCCGGGACCTGATCGGCAAACACCAGCAGGATACCAACAGTAGTAATAACATACAGCAAGGCCATAAAGGGAACGATCTTACCTGCTACATTAGCGATAGATTTCAGACCGCCGATAGTAACAACGGCAACAAGGATAGTCAGCACAGCCGCAGTATAAATAACCGGGATACCAACGGAAAGCTGCGTGATCTCAACGATCGCATTGACCTGAGCAAAAGTACCGATACCGAAGTAAGCACACAATACGCCGGATACGGCGAAGAAAACAGCCAGCGGTTTATAAGACTTACCCAAACCATTTTCGATATAATACATCGGGCCGCCGGCAATATTGCCATTGGCATCGACAGTACGGTATTTTACAGCCAAAAGACCTTCGGCATATTTAGTCGCCATACCGAAGAACGCAGCCAGCCACATCCAGAACAAAGCACCCGGCCCGCCTGCCTTGATAGCAGTCGCAACACCGACGATATTGCCTGTGCCGACAGTAGCAGCCAAAGCCGTACACAAAGCCTTGAAGCTGTTGACATCGCCATCACCGTCATTTTTCGCCGAAAAAATCAATTTCAAAGCCATAGGCAGCTTCAGTACCTGCAACAAATTCAAACGCAGGGTCAGCCAGATACCGGTACCAACCAATAATACCAAAAGCGGCGGCCCCCACACAAAACTGTCGATCTCATTCAAAAGCTCCAACATAAAATTCTCCCTCTTCCCATTTGCGAAATAAAAAACAAAAAACCACCGGAATAACGACAACTCCGGTGGGCAAAAAACGATATAAGTACTCCCCTGCCTTAAAGGCAGCGGAACTACTGCTATTGCTCTGTCCATTGGCCTGAGAGATAAAAACGTCAACGACGTTCGTGCACCTTCGGCGCCCATTCAAGGGACTCTCCAGAGTTGTGTCCGCATACGGTTCCGCCTGTTTTACAGGCACCTGAGAGTTTAGCTCCTTCGGTAGACGCATCGTCTTCTCCCATATGTTTCATCCACGCATTATTCACTTGTGATGTTAGTTATTATAGCAGATAGTTTGAAAAAAGCAAGTACTTTTGTATTGTATACATGTATTCAATTGATCAAAGTGTCGAAATAACCTGCTTCTACCAGCTTAGCCAAAGCCAGCTCGCCGCCCTGCGGTTTAAAATCAGCTGATAAAACAGGCGCCGCCAAGCCCTCTGCGCCAAGCGAAACACCGACAGCGCGGGTATTATAGCCACCGGCCACTGCTTCCACAAAATGCGGCAGGCAAAAGCCGCCAAAAACGCCCGCGATCAGCAGAACCACGAATACCTTGAGCCAACGATCACCCAATTTAGCGCATGTCATACTGTATCACCATCCTTTACTGTCTTCATTATACAAAATTATTCACTTCTGTGAACATTTTGAAAACTACAATAACACTTTCATTATCTACAAAATTATTTTCCTGTGGTTTACTTGTGTCTTACAATTTGAAAGCTAAAATAATCTGCTAAGATAAGAAAAAAGGAGGTATACTATGAAAAACCCCAACGGCTACGGTGGTATCAGCAAACTGCCCGGCAACCGCCGCAAACCATATCGCGTAAGGCTGACAGCAGGCTGGCAGCGACATGATAATGGCAAGCTGCTGCAAAAATACCACACCTTAGGCTATTATACCAGCCGACGTGCTGCCCTGATAGCGCTTGCCGACTATAACAAACGTCCCTACGACCTCAACCAGCAGCAGCTCACCTTCAGCAAGCTTTACGAACAATGGTACGACAAGCACACAGCCCGTCTTTCCAAATCCTCACGCAACAGCTTTGCAGCCGCCTGGAAAAAATGCAGTGACCTGTTTGAACAACCGATCAGTAAAATAAAAAAATCCCACATGCAGACAGTGCTGGATCGTAACCAGCATCTGTCCCCCAGCGTACAGACACGTCTTAAAACTATTTTCAGAGGCATCTTTCGTCTGGCACTCGAAAATGATCTTATCAGCGTCGACTACTCATCTTATCTGGAAAAAACAGCCGCAGTCAGCCAAACCACACGCAGTATTTTTACCCGCAGCGAGATCAGGCAGCTCTGGCAAAACCTTGACCTGGCACTGCCGCTTGCTGACGGCAGCCGTCACCACTACACCGATGTCTGCCTCGTCGACACCGTACTCATTATGCTCTACAGCGGTATTCGCATTGGCGAATTGCTGGAAATACAAATAGCACATATCGACCTCAAAAAGCAGATCATCGACCTGCACGGCACAAAAACAAAGGCAGCACGCCGCATCCTGCCACTGCACAAGGATATTCTGCCGCTTATCGCCGCCCGCATGCACGGCACCTATCTGATAGAAACACCAAGCGGCCACAAACTTACCTATGACACCTATAAAAAACGTTTTTTTGAGCTGCTGATGGTAAAATTAAAGCTGCAGCACAAGCCGCACGATTGCCGCCACACTTTTATCAGCGGTATGGATACCTGCGGTGTCAGCGCCAGCAGCGTTATTTTAAAACGCATCGTCGGCCACGCCAACGCTGATATTACAGAAAGCTATACTCACAAAAATATCCGGCAGCTTTTAAACGCCGTTAATCAACTAAAATACTGATTTGTGTCTTACCAGAGTCTTACAAAACAATGACAATGCACAAAATACCAACCTGCTTATATTAGAATTTCCGACTGCTCACCTGCCAGAAAAATTTTTCTTAGACATCTCCGCTTTTATTAAAAACAGAAAAGGTTTTACCCTGGTAGAACTGGTAGTAGTAATTGCAATCCTGGGTATCCTGGCAGGCCTTGCTATTCCGCGGTTTATGGACGCAACAACTAATGCCAGAGGTTCCAGATTAGTTGCTGATTTGAGAACTATCGAAAGTGCAGAAACCATATATTACGCTGAAAAAGGTCAATTTGCAACAATGGAAGAATTGGTAAATAATGGTTATTTGGCAGTAGCACCTATTCCGCCTATCGGCGCTTTTAAAGTTGCTGAAACTAATCGAAGTGCTACAATAGCAGATGGTGTAAACAGTTATACCGTAACACTTCATAATGATACTACACCTAAGACAGTTGATATTTCTGTTACAACAGATAATGGCGCTATTGACTTAAAAACTTTAATGACTAAAACTAATAATTAAATTTACATAGGCAGATAGGAAATTACAGCCTGTCTGCCTGTTTGTTTAGGTTAGGAAAGGAAAGGTTATGTTCAAACACAGTAAAGGCTTTACCCTAGTTGAACTTGTGATCGTAATTGCCGTCATTGGAATTTTAGCCGGTCTTGCTATTCCTCACTTTTTAGATTCGCAGGCCAAAACAAGAAGTGCTAGAGCGGCGGCTGATATGCGTACTTTACAAAGTGCTGTTGAGCAGTATATGGCAGCAGGCAATAACATCAGTGACCTTACAGATGATCAAAAGGCAAATGGCGAAAAAGTTTTTCAAGAACTTGTTGCAAAAGGCTTTTTATACGCAGTACCAACTCCGCCTCAGGGTGAATATTATTGGGCAGTTGCTGATACCAGAGTAACCTTTAATAATTGTGCCTACGGTATCGAGAAAGCAAGTTCAGGTATTGGCAGTAGTGAAAACAAAAGAAAAATAACAGTATCTTTTCTGAATGGATTAGGCGGTGGCAGTGGAAATGCCGGCGTTCCCTACTCGATGTTTATCGAGCAATATATTTTAGGAAAAATGTAAATTACATATTTTCACTTAGAAGATCAAAGTTACAAAGATAAAAACAGCTGTCTAATTTTAAACTATTAGACAGCTGTTTTACTTTACTTGACAAACGCTGGCAACAAGCGCATACTTAACAGGTTGCCTTCAACCCACAGTTAGTGAAGCAAGGCTTCAAAAAACAGGACAAGACGCTGCGCGACATGTAAAATGTTTTGATTGACAGCAAACTAAAGCGACGACGTTATAAAATCCTACGCAACGGCAATAAACAAGCATTGAGCAACGATGAGCCTTAGCCGGATAAAAAACGCTCTTAAGCGGCAGAACACCTGTAAGCAGACAGCATTACATCCAGCCAGCCGGGAATCCCTTGTTTTTTATATTAAAAATATAAAAAATCGAGGTGTTCTGTATGAACAATGGCTTCTTTAAAATTTATCGTGAACTTTGGGATAAACCGATCTGGAAACAGTCTACTCCGATCCAAAAAACTGTTCTTCTTACTTTGCTCTCTATGGTCAACTTTGCGCCCGCCGAATGGGAATGGCAAGGTCAAAAGTTCAACGTGCAACCCGGGCAGACTATTACCAGTTTACAGCATATTGCTGACCGCTGTGGCAAAGGCGTAAGTACAGGTAATGTTCGGGGAGCTTTAGACCGCTTTGTAAAACTTGGTTTTTTAGCAAACGAATCTACAAAGACCGGACGCCTGCTGACTATCGTTAATTGGGGCGCTTATCAGTACCTTGATGGCGACCGTTGCACAGATGGCTGCAAAGACCTTACAAATGCAGTGCAAAGTGACTGCAAAGGCTATGCATCTAATAAGAAGAATAAGAAAGAAGAGAAAGATAAGAAGAATAATTTTTATCAAAACTCTTCTTTTTCTTCCTTTTCCCATCCAACCAAACCAATGCTTTCTGCCGGTGCCGCGCAAATCCGTGCTTTAGCACAGGGAGGCCGCCATGAATAATCAGGTCACGCAGCAGGATGTAGCTAAGATTCTTGATCGTTTAGGCCGTTACTTTCCTATGCTGGTAAAAAACGGCAGCGAAGTCGTAACAGACTGGTATCCATTTATTGCACAGTTCCCGCTTGATGTGGCGCAGGCAGCGGCGATGTATCTTATTGAAAACACCGCCTTCGACCCACCCAAGCCTGCCGTTTTTGTGCAGGCAGCCAGAATGCTGTTGCAGCACCAAACCGGACAGCGCGAACTGACTGCGGCAGAAGCATGGCACATGGCGTGCAAACAGCTGAATCCTTATAAAAAACCTCATTACGAAAATAAATTAGTTGCTCAGGCTGTACACGACATCGGTTATATGACGCTATGTACAGCTGACCACGATATGTTTTCCCGGTTTGAACATGTTTATAACATTCTGCTGCAACGTGAAAAGGACGAGTTTAAGATCGAAAGTACACTGGCCAGTATTGGCCTGTGCCAAAGCAATATCGAAAAAATCGAAGCCAAATGAAACAATCCCCGCTGACTATTTATGTCAGCGGGGATTGTTATGTTTAAAAACAGTCTTTATTATTTTTAAGGTAAGCGTAAAATACCATCTTTGAAAATTACTTCTACAGTTTTTGTCTGTCCTGTACCAATAATGCCATTTGTAACCTGATAAACTGTAGCCTGTGTAAATCCAGCAGCAGTCAATTTGTGATAAACGTATAAAGTATAATCACTCGTATCTGTTCCTCGGATTGACCAGCTGTATTTATCTAAATTAAAACCATGATTTTTCAGGTATGCGTTTATTATAGCAGTTCTTGTACCTTCACCTTTAGCTTCGGAATCAATGTTTCCCTGTCCAAAATTTTTAATATTACCAGAGTTTATTGCATCTGTGATGCTTTGGCTTACATTTGTAGCTAGTTCATTCGCTATATCAATACTTATACCATTATTAGAACTTACGGAAATAGGACCCTTTCCGTTATTACCAGTTTTACCTGTCAAAAATTCATAAATAGATTTCCCATCACAAGTAGCAAATTGAAAATCTACGCCATTTCTTTTTTGACCATTGTAGCCGTAATAATATTGGCGATCAGATAAATCATAGCGATAGGTATTGCCGTCACTGCCTTGAAAAGAAATAATCCCCTGCGGCGGCAAAGGATAGCCATCCAAGAAATAATCATTAAATTTTTCGGAACCATCTTCAAATTTAAAACCGGTATTAGTAGTTGTAACCTTTGGATATCGACCGCCATGATCGGTAGCATAAACTAAAGCCATACTTTCAATAGTGCGCATATCGCTCAATAGTTTAGCTCCGCGAGCAGCCTCGGTAGCATCTACAAACCGAGAAATAGCAAGGCCTGCCAGAATTCCAAGTATAGCTATTACTATTACAATTTCGATTAAAGTAAAGCCTTTTATGTGTTTCATTTCTATACCTTTCTAACACATATTTCATTAATAATTACATCATAATTATTAATGAAATATATTTATAATATGATTAATAATAAAATGCTCTTTTAGAGAATGTATTTTAGAAAAAATAAACAGATAGGATTAATCCTATCTGTTTATCAAAAATTTAATTAATTAGAAGTCTTTTTAGTAAGGAAATAAGAAATGTTATGCCCACCTAATTGTACTTCTGCTTCTACACCACTACCAGTGGTACCTGCTTTTATTTCATAATTTCCAGCAGGTACAGCAGCTGCCTTATCAAAGTTTTGAGTTCCTTCAATTTTCATATCACCAGTTGGCGGAATCGGTATAGCTGCTAATAAACCATTTTTAACTAGCCCATCAACAGTAACTAAAGTTGTACTTGTTGCTGGATCATAGAAATTACCATTTTTAGCATAATACATAGAAAGTGCACTTTCTACAGTTCTTAAATCTGCAATTACTCTTGCGCCGCGTGCCGTTTCAGTCGCACCAATAAACCGCGGAATAGCAAGGCCTGCCAAAATACCCAGAATAGCAATTACTACTACCAGTTCTACCAGGGTAAAACCTTTTCTGTTTTTAATAAAATTTTTCATTGGAATTCATCCCTTCTTTTATGCAGCGTTACTATGACCATCCACATAACATAGCCGCTACTTTATTTATATTTTAATAATAACTCTTTTTTAGCCTTTTATCAAGTATTTTTATTATAAAAGCAGTATTTTATTTATAAACTGCCAACTTTAGTAACTATTTCGAACATCGGCAGTAACAGCGCTATAGCCAAAGTACCGATGATAACGCCTAAAATAACGATCAGGATCGGGTCCATAATGGTTTGCAGACGTCCGATCGTATCATCGACCTCAGCACCATAGAAATCGGCTACTTTATCGAGCATGGTATCCAAAGCGCCTGTTTCTTCACCGATATTGACCAGACTGATAACGATCGGCGGAAACATGCCGCTGGCTTCCATAGGGTCTGCCAGTGTTCGCCCACGCCGCAAGCTGCCGCGTGCCTGATTGAGAACCCGTTCGGCCTGCAGGCTGCCTGTCGCTTTACTGACGATAGTCATGGCGTTCAATATTGGCACACCGCTGCGCGATAAGCTGGCAAAAGTGCGGGCAAAGCGGGTGATGATGATTTTATTATACAGATCTCCGAAAATAGGTACTTTGAGATAAATACCGTCACGCCACAGGCGGAAGCTTTCTTTAGTCCCAGCCCATTTATAAAGGGCAAACAATGCCGCCAGCGCGGCGAGAACCAGATACCAGTAATGACCAAGAAAGTTGCTGATACCAATAACGACACGGGTAACAAAGGGCAGTTCTATTTTGAGCTGCTCAAACAATCCGACAAAAACAGGCATGACGAACATCATAATAATTGCAACAACGATAGCTGCCACCGATAAAACGATTGCCGGATAGATCATAGCTGATTTGAACTTGGCGTTCATGCGGTAGTCTTTTTCAAACTGTGCTGCCAGACGATCCATAACGATCTCTAAAATACCGCCGGCCTCGCCCGCTGCTACCATATTAGTCATCAGCTCGGGAAAGACCTTGGGAAATTCGGCCATGGCCGCAGATAAGGCCTTGCCTTCGCGAACACTGGTAGTTATCTGCCCTAAAACAGTACGCAGCCGTTTTTTGGCAGACTGCTGCGTCAGTATCTCCAAGCCTGTTAATAACGGTACGCCTGCTCCCAGCAGGGTCGCAAACTGACGGGCAAAGATGGAGATATCATAAAGGTTGATGCTTTCTTCAAAAAGTGCACCCGCAAGCAGACCTTTCTTTTTAGAGGCTGTGATATTGGCCACATACATTTCCTGTTTGCGGATAAAGGCGGCGACAGCAGCTTCGTTGGGGGCGTTGACGGTGCCGTAGACTACAGTGCCGTCACGTTTACGGGCTTTATATTTAAATTGCTCCAAACTGCGCTTCCTCCTTTAGCTTTATAGTCCGTGCATATAGCGTTCCAGTGTCAGCGGGTCATAACAGCGTTCTTCCGCAGCGCTGCGGTCGATCCTGTTTTGGCGTACCAGCTGTGCCAGATAAGCGTCCATGCAGATCATGCCAAATTTAGAACCGGTCTGGATATAAGACTGTATCTGATGCGTTTTACCTTCACGGATCAGATTGCGCAGCGCCGGTGTGGCGACCAGTATCTCAAAGGCTGCCAGCCGTCCTGTCTGCTCGCGGTTCATCAGCAGCTGCTGGGCCACGATGCCCTGCAGATTGCCTGCCAGCTGAATCCTGATTTGCTGTTGCTGATGTTCCGGGAAAACGTCGATAATGCGGTTGACTGTCGATGCCGCATCCTGCGTATGCAGGGTCGCCAGCACCAGATGTCCTGTTTCAGCCGCAGTGATCGCGGTGGCGATAGTTTCCGTGTCGCGCATCTCGCCTACCAGAATAACGTCGGGGTCTTCACGCAGCGCTGCCCGCAGGCCGTTGGCAAAGCTTTTGGTATCGCTGCCGACTTCGCGCTGGTTGATGATGCTGTTGATATGGTTGTGTTTGTACTCGATCGGGTCTTCCAGCGTGATGACGTGGTCTTTGCGGTGTTTGTTGATTTTGTTGATGACTGCCGCCAGCGTCGTAGACTTGCCGCTGCCTGTAGGTCCTGTGACCAGCACCAGTCCGCGCGGCAGCATGGCAAGCTCGCTGATAACGTCGGGCAGATGCAGATCTTCGAAGCTGGGGATATTATTGGAAATCAAACGCAGCGCCGCTGCTACACAGTTGCTTTGCTTAAACACGTTCACACGGAAACGGCACATATCTTCGATTTCATACGAGAAATCGGATTCGCCGTTGTCCAAAAACTGCGTGCGGCGGCGGTCATCCATCAGTTCCATAGCCATGTTATAGGTATCCTCACGGCGCAGCGGTTCTTCGCCGGCCTTACGCAGCACACCGTTGACACGCAGCATCGGCGGCAGTCCCACGGTCAAATGGATATCGGAAGCGTTGACTTCAAAAGCGTCACGCATTAACTCTTTGATCACTTTGTCATCTCCTTAGGCATACGCTACGCGCAGCAATTCTGAGGCAGTTGTTTCACCGTCCAGCACCTTTTGGATACCGTCTTCCTTCATGGAAGTGACGCCATGGGGACGTCCGGCGGCAAAAATATCTGTATCCGGGGCATTTTTCAAAATCAGTTCTTTCATTTCGGGAACAATGGGCAAAACCTCGTGGATCGCCATGCGTCCGGCATAACCGGTAAAATTGCATTTGCCGCAGCCGGCGCCTTTATAGATTTTGACATCTTCGTCCAGCGCAATGCCCATATAAGCTCTTTCAGCTGCATCGGGAGCATAAGCCTCTTTACAATGCGGGCAGATGCGGCGCACTAAACGCTGCGCAACGACGCCGCGCAAAGCAGAAGCAACTAAAAATGGCTCTACGCCCATATCTATCAGCCGTGTGATAGCGCCGGCGGCATCGTTGGTATGCAGGGTACTGAAAACAAGGTGACCTGTAAGTGCCGCATGGATACTGATGCGGGCCGTTTCTACGTCGCGGATCTCGCCTACCATAATGATGTTCGGGTCCTGACGCAAAATACTGCGCAGTCCGTTGGCGAAGGTGAGTCCGGCTTTATTGTTGACAGCGACCTGATTGACGCCGTCGATACGGTACTCAACCGGGTCTTCGACCGTGATGATGTTTTTGCTGGGGTGGTTGATATTAGTCAGCGTAGAATACAGCGTGGTAGACTTACCGCTGCCCGTAGGACCTGTAACCAGCACGATGCCATAGGACGAACTGAACAGATCGCTGTATAAAGCCATGTTCTTGGCAGTAAAAGCCAAATCGCCGATCGCTATCGATGCCGCTGATTTGTCAAGGATACGCATAACGACTTTTTCGCCCAAAATCGTTGGCAGCGTTGAAATACGCAGGTCGATCTCGCGTCCGCCCTGTTCGATGTTGATGCGTCCGTCCTGCGGCAGACGTTTTTCGGCGATATCCATTTCCGCCATGATCTTGATACGGGAAATAATAGCACCGTGGCTGTTTTTAGGCAGTGTAACGGCATTACGCAAAACGCCGTCGACACGGAAGCGCACACGCGTCGCCTCTTCCTGCGGCTCGATATGGATATCACTGGCTTTATCACGGATCGCCTGTTCGATGACCGAGTTGACGATTTTAACTACCGGAGCGTCGTCGCTGCTGTCCTCGACTCTGCGAATGACAGGTGCGAAAGAATCTTCCTTCAATTTGTTCAGACTGCCGCCCACACGTCCGCTGACGCCGTAAAAATTATTGATGGCATTGATGATATCCTGCTGCTCGGACAAGACGATGGAAATATCGCAGCCGCTGACCATACGCACATCGTCGATAGCATAAAAGTTAGTCGGGTCGTTCATCGCTATCGTCAGGCGGTTGCCATCCTTTTTCAGCGGCACTAAAGTATAACGTTCAGCTAGAAAGATCGGTACTGCTGCAATAGCTTCCGGCATGATCTCGATATCGCTCAAAAACATATACGGTATGGAAAGCTGTTTTTCCAGTGTCTTCAGCATCTTCCGTTCCGTCAGAAAGTTCAGGCTGATCAGGGTCTCGCCCAGTCTTTTGCCATTTGTTTTTTGTTCAGCCAAAGCCTGTTCCAGCTGAGTCTGCGTTATTTCTCCCGAAGTGACAAGTATCTCACCCAGGCGTCTTTTCTGCGTTGCCACGTTGCTTACCTCCGTTTTTGCCTTTACTGACAGTAAAATTACATTAGTTACTTTATTGGTTTCAGAACGAATAATATGTATATTTTATTTTATATTTTATTATACTACGATGTATATTCTAAAACAAACTTATTTTAGTAGAAACAACAAGAATATTTATTTGTTTTTCTTCATCTTGTGGTATAATAACTATATTAAGATTTTATAATTATCAGTTTAATTTATATTTGGAGGAATCATCATGCGAAAACAGCAAAAACAAACTGATCGTTTGTCACTTGTCATTCTGGCAGCTTTCCTGGTTTTGAGCGCCTCGCATTTTATGTGCCGCTTTGATGCAGGCAGCTATATAGAAGGTTTGTTCGAAAAAGCCTGGGCCGAACAGCCGCAGGCTGTTGTTCAGACTCAACCGGCAGCTGCTGCCATGCCTGTTGAAGATGCTTTAGTCCCTGCAGCTAAAATGCAAACTATCGCCCGTAATCCATTTATGGCTCCGGCGGCACTGCTCAACAGACCTGCCGTATCTGCCGGCACAGCCACAGGCGGAGCGGCTGTTTACGCAGGAGCGCCGGTTTTGCGCGGCATCATTAATAATGGCGTCAGACAACTGGCGATCATCGAATTCAACAATACCAGCAATTATTATAAAGACGGTCAGAGCTTCGGCGACTATACCGTTGCCGCTATCGGTACTGATTCCGTTGATCTCAGCCATCCGCAGGCGCCACTCCATTTGACACTTGGGAGGAATAACTGATGCATTCCTGGAAAAAATCGCTGCGGAACACTACTCTTGCCGCACTTTTAGCATTCAGCAGCACGGCTGTTGCTTTAGCCGCGCCTAATGTTACCTTAAATGTGCACGATGGCGAGGTTCGCGACGTTTTGACTGCTATTTCTGCTCTTTCCGATGCCAGCATCGTTACCGACGAATCTGTCAGAGGCAGGATCACGATCGCTTTGGACAATGTGCCCTTTAACACGGCGATCAAATTGATCACCAGCGCCAAGGGCCTGGCTTACCGCGTCGTTGACGGCGTTATTTTGGTTTCCACGCAGGAAAATCTGAATAAATTCAACGGCAGCGTCAATGTTTTTAAACTGAATTACGCCAAGGCAGAAGATGTTAAAACAGCCCTGGACAGTATTTTAGACGGCGATAAAAAAATCAGTATCGATCCGATCACTAATTCCATTTTGTTCAGCGGCAGCAGCACTGATGAAGAACGTGTGCGCAGCGCTATCAAAGCAATGGATGTAGCTACGAAACAGATCACTCTGGAAGCCAAGATCATTGCCATCAATAAAGAGGACAGTAAAAACCTTGGTATCAACTGGAATTGGGATAAAATACCGCAAAACAGCGAGGACAACAATAACGGCGGCGGTAACAACGACGATGAAGAAGATTTCGGCGGCGTAGTCCATTTTGGCGCCAGCTACGAGTTCCGCTTCAATGCCACGCTCAACGCGCTGTTTGCCAACGGCAAGGCAAAGATTTTAGCGACTCCGCGCATCATCACCGTTCCCGGTAAGGAAGCCAGTATTTTCATCGGTGACCACATCCCGGTGTTGACCGAAAAGATCGAAAACGGCGTTACCGTCAATACTACCGAATATGTAGATGCAGGTATCAAGCTTACTTATACCCCGCTGGTCAGCGAGGACGACATGATCACTTCTGCCGTCCATACTGAAGTCAGCACCCCGACGCTGGTTTCTGAAATCAAAAATTATAAGATCACCAGCCGTACTGCCGATACTTATGTAAGGATGCGCAACGGGGAAACGCTGATCATCGGCGGCCTGATCAACGAAGAAGAACAGAAAAATATCCAGAAGATCCCCTTCCTCTCCAATATCCCGATTTTAGGCGAGCTGTTTAAAAACCGCAGCACTACTAAAAATAAAACCGAGGTCATGATGATCCTAACACCGCATATCACGGAAGCAGGTTCTTCACCGGCTATTTATGATACTCAGTCATTGGAAAACGAGTTCAGGGATTTTGATGATAACACCTTCCTGAAGGATATCAAAAAGTCTGAGCGTGCGCAGGCTGAAGCCAAAATCAAGGCCCAGCAGAAAGAACTGGACAAGGAAATGCAGGAGCTGCAAAAAGAATTCAGCGACGATAAAGCAAGGTCGCCGCAGGCAAGGCCGATGCGTGACCGCGTCAATCAGATCCTGAACGAAAATAACTAAAAAGCAGCAAAAAAGTAATAGCTATCGCCGTAACAGCGATAGCTATTTTTATGTGCTTTTTTATGCATTTTTATAGGCAGCGGCAATCGTTTTGAATTTACGCACCTCTGCTTCAATATCGGCTGCCGCCAGAATCCCGCTGACAACAGCGGCACCGTTAGCACCGGTTTGCAGCACCTGCCCGAAATTAGCGCTGTTGATACCGCCGATACCGACGATAGGCGCCGCAGTTGCCTGCCTGATGCTTTGCAGACCTTCCAGCCCTAAATAACCGGCGTCGGTTTTAGTAGTAGTGCCAAACACAGCGCCGCAGCCTAAATAATCGGCGCCATCTGCCAGGGCCTGCCTGGCTTCTTCGGCATTATGGGCCGAGGCGCCTATGACAGCCTGACCGCCTAAAAGCCTGCGTACTACGGCCACAGGCAAGTCGCTTTGCCCTACGTGTACACCGTCGGCCTGCACCGCCAAGGCAATATCCAGCCTGTCGTTGATCAGCAGCGGCACCTTATACACCGTACACAGCTTCTTGAGCAGCAGCGCCCGCTCAAACAGCGTGCGGCTGTCGGCATCTTTATCACGATACTGCAGCAGGGTCACGCCGCCTTTAAGCGCCGCTTCGATACAGGCGGCAAAATCACGCCCCTGTAAAAGACCTGTATCTGTCACCAGATAAACGCTGTAATCTATTTTTTGTTTCATCTGCTCCATCTCACTGCTTCCGTTCCGGGTCCAAATGCAACACGTTCCACTTGGTAGTGACGTGGTAAACGCCGTCAAACAAACGTGTTTTGAACATTCCCGGCCCATCTTTGGTTTCCATAAAGCCTGCGGCCAGCTCTGCTGCCTGCCCCATGATAACTATACCTAAAGCCGCGGCCAGCAATGGGTCTTTTGTCACTGCCGCGCAGCAGGCACACAACGTCGTTGTCATGCAGCCGGCCCCGGTGATCTGCGTCAGCAGCTCATGACCGCCTGTCAGCACCAACGCCTGTTTACCATTGCTGACGTAATCAGTAACGCCTGTAACGGCAAAAACGCAGCCATATTTTTCTGCGGCTTCCTTCGCTACCCGCAGCCCGTCAGGAACATCACCGCTTGAATCCACGCCTTTGCCTTCGGCTTTTTCTTCCAGCAGCGCCATACACTCAGCATAATTGCCGCGGACAATAGTTATCAGGCCTTCACGCAAAAGCTTCAGCGCAAAAGCCAGACGCAGCTTGGACGCCATCACCCCTACCGGGTCTAAAACGACCGCTATGCCTTTATTCCTGGCAGTAACAGCCGCCGTTTCCATAGCCTGCATTTTAGCTTTGGCAATAGTGCCCAAGTTCAGCACCAGTGCGTCGGCATTAGCCGTTATTTCAGCTGCTTCCTCCGCTTCATCGGCCATTACCGGCGAAGCACCCGCACACAAGGTTATATTAGCGCAGTCGCCGGCAGTCACATAATTGGTCAAATGATGGATAACGGGCCGTTTTGCACGCACTGCATCGACAATCAGGCCAAATTGGCCTTTGATGACCAAACTCATTTTAACCAGCCTGCCTTTCTGTACAAATCAACAAAATGATGTGTCGGACCACAGCCGCCGCCGATCGGCAGACTGTACTCTATCGCTTCCGTTACATAGGCTTTCGAAGCCGCCACTGCCTCAGCCAGGCTCAGGCCCAGGGCAAGGTTGGCTGCCAGCGAGCTCGATAACGTGCAGCCTGTTCCATGCGTATTTTTAGTATCGATACGTTCACCCATAAACCAGCGTTCCGTGCTGCCGTCAAACAGCAGGTCGTCGGCACTGCCGTTCAGGTGCCCGCCTTTGACCAGCACCGCCTGGGCTCCCAGCTCTAAAATACGGGCGGCCACCGGAAGCATTTCTGCCTTTGTCTCCACCTTCATGCCGCTGATCACTTCTGCTTCGGGCAAATTAGGCGTTACCAGCGTCGCCAGCGGCAGCAGCTCTTTGACCAGCGTCTCACAGGCTTCCGGCGCCAGCAGCGGATAACCGCTTTTAGATATCATCACCGGGTCCAGCACCACGATCTGCGGTTTATAATAACGTAATCTGCCGGCGATCGTTTTAATGATTTCAGGATGCGAAACCATGCCTATTTTGACAGCGTCGACGCTAATATCGTCGAAGACTGCGTTGATCTGCGCCTCGACCACTTCGGCGTCAATATCCTGCACCATCGTCACGCCCTGTGTATTCTGCGCCGTTACCGCGGTAATAACGCTCATGCCGAAGGTGCCATGGGCGGCAAAGGTTTTCAAATCGGCCTGTATCCCGGCGCCGCCGCTGGAATCGCTGCCTGCTATCGTTAATAAATGTTTCATCATTACTCCTATCTGCGGTCTGCAGTGTGACATTGTTTGCCGCAAACGAAACGGGCACGGGCCTAAAAGTAAGCACCATGCCCGTTAAGATTTAGATTTTAGAGGACGCTTTTTACTTTAGCGACCAGATTCTGAACAGTAAAGCCATATTTTTCCATCATCACATCACCAGGTGCCGAAGCGCCGAAACGGTTGATGCCAAGTACATTATTTTCACTGCCGGTATAACGGCTCCAGCCCAAAGTAACGCCTGCTTCGACAGCAATCTTCGGCAAGCCCTCAGGCAATACGGAAGCTTTGTAAGTGTCGCTCTGAAGTTCAAAGGCATCCCAGCTTGGCATCGAAACCACGCTGACCGCAACACCTTCTTTCGCCAGTTCAGCCTGAGCTGCCAGCGCCAGATGCACTTCGCTGCCGGTAGCGATAACGACCGCTTTTGCCTCGCCCTGAGCCGGGTTCAGCACATAAGCGCCTTTATAAGCATTTTCGTGTACGGTAGCGGCATAATCATGCAGCACCGGTAATTTTTGACGGCTCAAAAGCAACGCTGTCGGTTTGTGCATGTTCATGCAGGCCATTTGCCAGGCAGTCGCAGTTTCCAAAGCGTCTGCCGGACGGAATACCGACAGGCCCGGGATCATCCGCAGGCTCATCGTCTGTTCGATCGGCTGATGCGTCGGTCCGTCTTCACCCAAAGCAATACTGTCATGCGTAAGCACGAAAATAGAACGCAGTCCCATCAAGGCCGCCATACGCATTGCCGGACGCATAAAGTCAGCAAAAACGAGGAAGGTGCCGCCGAAAGGAATGAAGCCGCCGTGCAGAGCAAGGCCGTTAAGCACGGTGCCCATAGCGTGTTCGCGCACGCCGAAATGAATATTACGGCCGCCGCGGTCGGTTTGCGAAAAGTAACCGGCATTTTTCATCACAGTTTTATTAGAAGGCCCCAGGTCAGCGCTGCCGCCTACCAAATCAGGCAGCTGCATGACCAGTTTTTGCAGGATATCACCGGAAGCTTCACGGGTAGCTGTTTTAGCAACATCTTTAAAGATCGCTTCCAGATCATGCAGATTTACCAGCGCATTGCCGCTGATACGTTCTTCCAGTTCAGTGCCCAGTTCGGGATAAACAACTTTATAATCAGCCATCAATGCTTCCCAGGCTTTTTGGTTATCCTGGCAATCTTCGATTTTATTTTTGAAATGCTGGCTGACGGTCAGCGGCACATAGAAAGGTTGACCAACAGGCCAGCCTGCTTTTTCTTTAGTCAGCGCCAACGCTTCCGCGCCCAAAGGCTCACCATGGCAGGAAGCACTGTCCTGCTTCGGGCTGCCATAACCGATATGGGTACGGACAATGATCAGACTTGGATGTGAGGTATCTGCCTGCGCCTCTTTCACAGCCGCTTCCATAGCGTCGATATCTTCGGAATCAGCTACACGCAGCACCTGCCAGCCATAAGCTTTAAAGCGTGCTTCTACATCTTCAGTGAAGGCAATATCGGTAGAACCCTCGATAGTGATTTTATTATCGTCATAAAGGTAGATCAATTTACCCAGTCCCAAAGTACCTGCCAAAGAAGCAGCCTCGCTGGCAACGCCTTCCATCAGGTCGCCGTCAGAAGTCAGGCCATAAGTATAGTGATCGATAACAGTAAATTCAGGTTTGTTGTATTTAGCTGCCAGCATCGCTTCAGCAATGGCAAAGCCTACACCCATGGCAAAGCCATGTCCCAGCGGGCCTGTAGACGCATCTACGCCTGCCGTATGGCCGTATTCAGGATGCCCCGGAGTTTTGCTGCCCCATTGACGGAAGTTTTTCAGTTCCTCCAGCGAAAGATCGTAGCCGGCCAGATGCAGCATTGCATATAGCAGTGCGCTGCCATGACCCGGCGACAAAATAAAACGGTCACGATTGAACCAGTTGGGATCTTTTGGATTATAGTGCATAAAACGGTCCCACAAAGTATACATCAACGGTGCCGTGCCCAAAGGAAAGCCGGGATGCCCCGATTTTGCCTTCTCTACCTGGTCAGCCGCCAAAAAGCGTAAAGTATTAACAGATGCATGATCAATAGCCTGCATTTACTGAACCCTCCCAATAAGTCATAGTAATACATTAATTATAGCATAAAAAAAGCGGTTTGCCACTAAAACAAACCGCTTTTCCTTTTACCTTTGCAGCAACTACATCAATTATTGAGCTTCCTTAGCCTCGGCAATGATCTTTTCGGCCATTTTCATCGGTACGTCCTCATAATGGTCAAACT
>ERZ791883.619-NODE-619-length-41124-cov-8.256179_pt1 | contig 41124 bp, 35 predicted proteins | sample MGYA00510160_ERZ791883 | MGnify/ENA primary metagenome ERZ791883 (study PRJEB30046, sample SAMN00792072) | human gut metagenome | study: EMG produced TPA metagenomics assembly of the A metagenome-wide association study of gut microbiota in type 2... | reverse complement strand
GACGCGGCGAAAAGCGGCGGTGTATCCGACCCGCGGAACGGTGCGATGCTGAAAATGTTCAACCTGATTGATATTGGTGAGCGTGCTGGTAGCGGCATTCCGAATATCTTCCGCGTCTGGCGCGAGCAAAATTGGACAACTCCGGAGATTACAGAGCAACTGGAGCCAGAGCGGACAACATTAACGCTCTTATTCTCCAAGAGTGACGATAAAAAAACGGCGATAAAAAGTGACGATAAAAAAGCGACGGTAAAATCTGCGCGGCAGAAAGAAGAAATCGTTGCATACCTTACTGATCATATTTCGGCCAGAAGTGCCGATATTGCAGAGCTCCTTGGAGTCAAAAGTACACGAGCCAAGAAACTCCTCTCTGAACTGACTGCGGAGGAAATTGTCGTAGCCGAAGGCGGAAATCGAAACAGAACTTATAAGCTGAAATCTTAATAGTCCAGAATAACGGGTAGAAACTTTAGTAAGATACCATTCAGGATATGATCATTGGTGCCTTATTACAGCGAGAAAGGAAACGAAGAAATATGGACAATCAGGTGCATAATCAAATAGTTAGTTTTATATGGGGTATCGCAGACGACTGCCTGCGTGATGTTTATGTGCGCGGCAAGTACCGTGATGTGATCCTGCCGATGACGGTCATCCGTCGTTTGGATGCTCTTTTGGAGGATAGCAAAGAGTCTGTCCTGGATATGAAGAAAAAGTTGGATGCGGCAGGTATCGATAACCAGTGGCCTGCGCTATGCAATGTGGCAGGGCAGGCTTTTTGCAATGCGTCGCCGTTCCGTCTACGTGACCTTACCAGCCGTGCGAAAAAGCAGACCTTAAAAACGGATTTTGAAGCATATCTTGACGGCTTCTCTCCGAATGTGCAGGAGATCCTGGAGAAGTTCAAGTTCCGCAATCAGATCGACACTATGATCGAGGCAGACATCCTCGGCGCAGTCATTGAAAAATTTATATCTTCGGACATCAACCTCAGTCCGAACCCAGTGTACAAGGATGAAGAAAAGACCATTCTCAAGCATCCGGGTCTGGACAACCATGGTATGGGTACGATTTTTGAGGAACTGATCCGTAAGTTCAACGAGGAAAATAACGAGGAAGCCGGCGAACACTGGACGCCCCGTGATGTTGTTGAGCTGATGGCAGACCTTATCTTTATGCCGATTGCGGATCAAATCAAGGACGCTACTTACTCCTGCTATGACGGAGCCTGCGGAACAGGTGGCATGCTCACCGTTGCACAGGATCGTCTTACCACATTGGCAGCACGGCGCGGCAAAAATGTATCTATCCACCTTTTCGGACAAGAAATCAACCCGGAAACTTACGCCATCTGTAAGGCAGATATGTTACTCAAGGGTGACGGCGACCAGGCAGAACATATCAGTTACGGCTCAACGCTGTCTTTGGACGGCAATGCTACACGGCAGTTTGACTTTATGCTTTCGAATCCGCCTTACGGAAAGAGTTGGAAAACCGATGCCGAGAAGATGGGTGGCAAAAAAGAAATCCTCGACAGCCGTTTCAACGCTTATCTGGACGGCGGTGAGCAGCTTACAATGATCCCGCGCACGAGCGACGGTCAGCTTCTCTTCCTGCTGAACAATGTAGCGAAGATGAAGAAAGATACGCCCCTCGGCAGCCGCATTGCAGAGGTACATAACGGTTCGTCCATCTTCACGGGCGATGCGGGAAGCGGCGAGAGTAATGCCCGACGTTATATGATCGAGAACGATCTGGTGGAAGCTATTATCGCCGTTCCGGAGAATATGTTTTACAACACGGGCATCGGCACATTCATTTGGGTGCTTTCCAATAAGAAGGAGGATCGCCGCAAGGGTAAAATTCAGCTTATCGACGCAACGGCGATGAAGTCGGCACTGCGCAAGAATATGGGCAAGAAGAACTGCGAATTTACCGAAGAAATCCGCAAGGAGATCGTTCGCATGTTCCTTGCAATGGAGGAAAGCGAAGTCAGCATAATTCTGAACAACGAGGACTTCGGTTATTGGAATGTGACGGTGGAGCGACCGCTGCGTCTGCGCGTGTATCCTGACAGAGCAATTCCGGCGGATACATTCAAGAAGTCGGATGAATACGACAGCGTGATCGTAGCTATTGAAAAAGCTGCGAAAACCGCACCGTTGGATGATTGGACCGCTTTTGCCAAGGCTACCAAGCTGAAAGCCGCCGCATTGAAAAAGGTACGCCCCTTTATCACGGAGAAAGACCCGGCCGCGCAGCCAATCGAGGGTGAACCGGATGTTGATCTGCGCGACACGGAGAACATCCCCTTCACCTATGAGGGCGGCGTTGATGCCTTTATGAAAAACGAGGTTCTGACCTACACGCCGGACGCATGGGTGGATGAGAAGAAAACACAGATTGGCTATGAAATCAGCTTTACGAAGTATTTTTACAAGCCCGTGGAGCTGCGGGACATGAGTGATATTTTGAGTAACCTTTCCTCTCTTGAGCAGGAAGCTGACGGATTGTTGGCGGAGATAATGGGAGGCGTCAGATAATATGCAAAAATATGCAGACTACACACCTGCTCAGGCAGCTTGGCTGGATGAACTCCCATCACATTGGCAATGCACGAAAATAGGCGCATTGTTTTCTGAACGCAAATCAAAAGTTTCCGATAAGGACTACGCACCACTTTCTGTTGCACGGATAGGTGTTGTTCCACAATTGGCTACGGCGGTCAAAACAGATGCTGGTGATAATCGAAAACTCGTATGTGCTGGGGATTTCGTTATCAACAGTCGCTCTGACAGAAAAGGTTCATGCGGTGTAGCGAAATTGGATGGATCCGTTTCTTTAATCAATATTGTACTAACTCCAAGAAACGGCTTGAGCGAAAGATATGTTCATTATCTGCTAAGAAGTCAGCCGTTCTCTGAGGAATACTACCGCAATGGGCGTGGAATTGTAGCAGATTTATGGACGACAAGATATAGTGAGATGAAATCAATTCTGTTGCCCGTCCCGCCCCGCGAGGAGCAGGATCAGATTGTGCGCTTTCTGGACTGGAAGGTTTCAAACATCAATAAGCTGATCAATATCAAGAAAAAAGAAATCAAAGCAATTGATGCGCTGAAGCGGTCAATGGTAAGCCATGCGATCACTCGCGGGCTGACAGCAGATGCGCCCATGAAGTATAGTGGCGTTAAGTGGTTGGGAGATATTCCACAAAGATGGTACACAGTTCCGCTATATGCAATTGCACAGGTTAAGTCTATTAACAATTGCATAGATTTGCCACTAATGTCAGTCTATCTTGATGCTGGCGTGGTTCCATTTGTTGAAAGAGAGGAGAAACGAACTAACGCAACAAGCAAGGACTTGACCAACTATCAGCGTGTTGATCCCGGAGATTTCGTTCTGAATAATCAGCAAGCGTGGCGTGGTTCGGTAGGCGTTTCGTTTCATTCTGGGATTGTTAGTCCGGCATATATTGTGCTTTCATTGGACAATACCCTTGATAGTCATTATGCAAACTACTTATTTCGGTCTCGTTGCATGGTTGACCAATATTTGGTAATCTCGCGTGGGGTTGGCTCTATACAAAGAAACCTCTACTGGTCTGCGCTAAAACGTGTTGTTGTACCAATTCCTTCAAAAAAAGAACAAATGGAAATTGTTGAGTATTTAGATGGTTTAAACAATAAGTTTGATGATACGATAAAAAAACTGACAGAAGAAGTTGCTGTGCTGGAAGAATATAAGAACAAGATTATTGCTGATACCGTCACTGGCAAAATCGATGTCCGTGGCATCGATATCCCGGAATACGAGTTTGTGGATGAATACACTGATACGGAGAACGAGGGCGGCGGCGAAGAAGAAATTGAGGAACAGGAGGGTGCGGAGTAATGACTGTTGAAAAGGCGGGCGGCTATATTTCCGAATTGGAGTTTAATACTGGCGAAAAAGTTCAAATAAACCGCAATGATATTGTCGTTTTTGTCGGCCCTAATAATGCAGGAAAAAGTCAGTCGTTGAAAGATATTTATACTTTAACCGGTAAGAAATTGCCATCGGTTGTGATATCCAATGTAATAATAACTAAAAGCAATCTCCCTTTTGAATCTTTGCTGGACTCTGTTTCTGTTGGCAAAAAACAGGGTCGCTATACTACTTACAGCTTTATGGGGCACAGCATCAACTATTGGGATACTACAGCGCAAAATTTCCCCAATGAGCCTTGCTTTGGAGATTTCCGAGATTTATTTGTTGCTAATTTACATACCGAAGCCCGATTAAGCATATGTAATGCTGCCTCTTCTATTGCACGAAATGCAGATAAACAGCACCCTATCCATTATGCCGCATTTGAGCCGCGTTACAGAAAGTGGTTGGCTTCAAATTTCAAAAAAGCCTTTGGTACAGAAGTGATTCCCAATACACAATTTGGCGGTCAAATCCCTTTGTGTATTGGTGAACCGGTTAAATTAGAAGGGGAATTCGAAGATGAGCAAGTGCGCCAAGAAGCATATGCCGCAATATTGAACGAGTATAAGCAAGTTCAAAATCAGGGTGATGGAATAAAAAGTTTCACGGGTATTCTCCTGTACCTTATGCTCGATTATTTCTGTACATATTTGATTGATGAACCAGAGTCATTCCTCCATCCACCCCAGGCTCGTATTATGGGGCAAATTATTGGAGAAACTCTTGGTGATCAACAGCAAGCATTTATTTCGACCCATAGTGAAGAAATAATAAAGGGCTTATTGGATGCCAGTCCCGAACGCATAAAAATCATACGGATAACCAGAAATGGTGACACAAATGCGTTTTCTCTATTGGAAAATCAGAAATTCCAGGAAATCTGGTCAGATCCGCTTCTGAAATATTCTAATATAATGACCAGCCTGTTTCACCAAACTGTGGTGCTATGCGAGAGTGACTCAGATTGCAAAATGTACTCAATCATCGAAAACCATATAAAGCAAAAGCAAGGGAAATATTCAGAAACATTATTTATTCATTGCGGTGGCAAACACCGTATGGCTAAGATAGTAAAAGCACTACGTTCTCTTAATATTAGCATAAGATTAGTCCCGGATATTGATGTCTTGAATGATGAGTCTGTCTTCAAGGGCATTGTTGAAGCTTTTGGAGTAGCTTGGACTTCAGTAAGCACAGATTACAAAATAATAATTTCGAATCTTCATAGCGCAAAAGAGTCTGTTGTCCGCAGCGTTGCGAAATCAGAAATCACACGCATACTGGATGGATCAACAACCAAAGACCTTTCTGGCGGAGAGATTAGTGAGATCCGTAATGTAATAAGCACAGAGTCAAAATGGAAGGTTTTGAAAACATCTGGATTTAGATCACTGCCCGCAGGAGATGCAACCGCAGCATATGGACGACTGAATTCTGCCTTGTGCGAAGCGGGGATACACCTCGTTCCTGTCGGTGAATTGGAATGCTTTATTAAGACGGTAGGTGGTCATGGCCCAGAATGGGTAAATGCAGTTCTGGAAACATATCCCGATTTGAATGATGTAGTGTACACCAATATTCATGATTTTATCGCTGGAATGAACTTGTAAAATGGGGGGTGTGATTATGTTTACCAACACCAAAGAAAGCGGACTTGAAACGCTTATCGTAAAATGGCTTGTTGAGCACAACGGCTATGAGGAAGGCTCCAACGCCGATTACAATAAAGAGTATGCCATAGATGAGACTCGTCTGTTCCGCTTTCTGCAAGATACACAGCGGTCGCAAATGGACAAGCTGGGCGTGTTCAAGTCCGAGCAGAAAAAGCGCCAGTTCCTGAACCGCCTGCAAGGCGAAATTGCAAAGCGCGGTATCATTGATGTGCTGCGTAACGGCATCAAGGTGTATCCGGTCGACCTCATCATGTTTTATCTAACGCCGACCGAGAACAATGCCAAGGCACGGGAGATGTTTGAAAAGAACATTTTCAGCGTGACTCGTCAGCTCCGCTATGCACAGGATGCCGGGAAGCTGGCCCTTGATATGTGCGTTTTTATAAACGGTCTGCCTGTTATCACCTTTGAGTTGAAAAACCAACTTACAAAGCAGAATGTAGACGATGCTGTGCAGCAGTACAAAGATGACCGCGATCCGCGCGAGTCGCTTTTTACCTTCAAACGCTGCATGGTGCATTTTGCCGTAGACGATGCCCGTGTCAAGTTCTGCACGAAACTTGCCAGACAAGACAGCTGGTTTCTGCCATTTGACAAGGGATACAATGATGGAGCAGGTAACCCGCCGAATCCAGACGGCCTTATGACCGATTATCTTTGGAAGGATATTCTCACCAAGGAAAAACTGACGCTGATTATAGAAAACTACGCGCAGGTCGTTGTCGAGGTGGACGAGGACACCAAAAAGAAAAAGGAAAAGCAGCTTTTCCCCCGCTACCATCAGCTCGATGTTGTAACGAAGCTGCTTGCCGATGTGAAAACAAATGGTGTCGGAAAAAAGTATCTTATTCAGCACAGCGCAGGCAGCGGCAAATCCAACTCTATCGCTTGGCTTGCTCATCAACTGATTGGGCTTGAACAGGACGGTCGTCCGATGCTGGATTCCGTTATCGTAGTCACCGACCGCCGGATTCTCGACAAGCAGATTCGGGATACGATCAAGCAGTTCATGCAGGTCGGCAACACGGTCGCATGGGCGGAGCACTCCGGCGATCTTACGAAAGCCATTACAGATGGAAAGCGTATTATCGTGACCACGATTGAGAAGTTCCCGTACATCGTTCCACAGATTGGAGCAGAACACAAGGATAACCATTTCGCCATTATCATCGATGAGGCTCATTCCGGACAGAGCGGAAGAAACTCTGCGCAGATGAACCTTGCACTTTCAGGGCTTGCTTCTGACGACGAGATGGATAACGAGGATAAGATCAACGCCATGATGGAAGGGCGCAAACTGCTGAACAATGCCAGCTACTTTGCGTTTACCGCAACCCCGAAGAATAAAACGCTGGAAACATTCGGCGTTCCGTATCAGGACGGTGACGATATTAAGCACAGACCTTTCCATGTTTATACGATGAAACAGGCAATCCAAGAAGGGTTCATTCTGGATGTGCTGCAATACTATACGCCTATCGACAGCTTCTATAAGCTGATGAAGACCGTCGAGGATGACCCGATGTTCGATAAGAAGCGGGCGCAGAAGAAGCTGCGCAGCTTTGTAGAAAGCGACAGCTATACCATAGCCAAGAAAGCGGCTATGATGGTAGACCACTTCCACGAACAAGTCATTGCCAAAGGAAAAATCGGCGGGCAGGCTCGCGCTATGGTCGTGACCTCCAGCATTCCTCGCTGTATCGAATATTATTACGCCATCAATAAATGCCTTGCGGACAGGCGCAGTCCATATAAGACGATCATCGCCTTTTCCGGCGAGAACAAGTATCAAGGGCAGGAACCGCCGCTGACATCGGCAGGGCTGAACGGCTTCCCGGATGCCAAGATACCGAAGGAGTTCAAAAAAGACCCGTATCGCATTCTCATCGTTGCGGATATGTTCCAGACGGGCTTTGATGAGCCGCTGCTCCACACCATGTATGTGGACAAGATGCTCTATGACATCAAGGCGGTACAGACGCTCTCTCGCTTGAACCGCTGCTGCCCGAAAAAGTACGATACCTTCGTCTTGGACTTTGCCAACAAACCGGAGATGATTCAGGAATCATTTTCGCGATATTACCGCACCACGATTCTGTCCGGCGAAACCGATCCGAACAAGCTATACGACCTGGTTGCAACAATGGAGGAATACCAGGTGTTCTCCAACGAAGATGTCGAGCGGCTTGTCAATTTGTACCTGGACGGAGCGGATCGCGACAAACTTGATCCCACATTAGATGCCTGCACTGCCGTTTACAAGCAGCTTGACACGGATGACCAGATTAGATTTAAGAGCGCAGCAAAGGCGTTCGTGCGTACTTATGGCTTTCTCGGAGCGATTTTGCCGTATGGTAACGCAGACTGGGAACGGTTGTCCATCTTTCTTAATTTGCTGATACCAAAGCTGCCATCTCCGCGAGAGGACGATCTTTCGCAGGGGATTCTTGAAACGATCGACCTCGAAAGTTACCGCAACGAGGCGCGTGAGGTCATGTCCATTCGCCTGGAAGATGCCGATACGGAGGTGGCTCCCGTACCGGCGGGAAAGGTTGGGCATATCGTTGAACCGGAAATGGATTTGTTGTCTGTCATTCTCTCCAATTTCAATGATATGTTTGGTAACATCAATTGGAATGATGCGGATAACGTGCGGCGGCAGATTCTTGAGATACCGGCCATGGTCTCTAAGGACGAAAAATATCAGAATGCCATGAGAAACTCTGATGAGCAGAGTGCGCGCTTGGAAAGCGAACGTGCGTTGCAACAGGTCATCTTTTCGATTATGGCGGACAATATGGAATTGTTTAAGCAGTTCCAGGATAATCCTTCGTTTAAGAAATGGCTGTCTGATCTTGTATTTAATTTGACCTATAACAAGGATGGTAAACCTTACGAGAATCCTGATGCAGCTTCAACTGAGTAAAAAGCATAGTTAGAGGGAGTGAAGCACCGCAAGTGCTTCACTCCCTCTTTCATAGTCATTCTTTTTTCTGCGCCCCATTCAGGCTGGCCCAATGCTGGCGCAGCAGCCTTTCTGCTTCTCTGCGAAGGGAATCTTGGAACATGACCGCCATAACCAATGCGCTAAGCACTGCAGTCACAGGCTCCAGCCAGGGATATGCGGTCCAAAGCTGTTCTCCCCAGCAAACAAGCGGAACACCAACAAGCAGCATAAACAGCAAAATAATGATGGCAACGTCGGGCCTGCCGTAGCCTTCACGTCTTTTGATTTTGGCCCGTATCTGTCGAAGCGCACGGGCGCGGATCTCCCGGATGTTTCTGGACGAGCACTGTTTGTCCTGTGCGACGGATTCGGTGGACTCGCCGTTGATGACGGTGCGGAACAGAACCTCCCGCTGTAGTTCAGTCAGCTCACGCAGTCCCTCGTCAATTTCTTTGCGCACATACATGAGCGGGTCTTCATCAGATCCCTCTGGCAGATACTTCGCCCGGTCAAACCAGCGCATATCATCGTAGATCGCGTTGCGCACTTCCTCCGGCAGGAACGCTTCCGGATTGTAAGATCGAGGCTGTTTGATATCCACATCTTCCAGAGTATCCGGCGCAACTCGCTTGTGAAAGTTGGCTTCGCTGTAGTAGAGCATGTGCTCCAGTTCCTTCCACTCCTCCGGATGCTCCTTCACCCACTGGTCTGCGGCAGCGGCAGCTTCCGGGTCCATAGAGTGTATCCAGCGCCAGTCAGACTGCAGTTCTTTGTAAGACTGGGTATCCTTGAAAGACATGAGCTCACCACTCTTTCTGCGTTTACAAAAAGTTTACAATTTTGGACCTTCCGATTTTGCAATTTGTCTCTAAGTAATAGTAGAAGGACAATTTCACCCGGGTGGAGTTTCCTTCGGTTCGGTACGGCACGGCCTCCGCGCTGACGAACCCACATGGCCTTTGACAGAGCACCCCATGAGAGCATGTGCGCTCTCTGCCATACGGCGATTCGCTCGGAAGGTCATTCCATCTCTGACCGTGCGCCCGGGAGCACGGTCTTTTGCTATGCATACGCATAGCAAATTGCCATGTGCCGTTTCCAACGGCACGGCTATATAAATCATTCTAACACGGAGGAGGCGAAAAAGATAGCTCACAGATGAAAGTAAAAGACTCAGCTGCAAAGCAAAGGAGGGGGACACACCAGTCCGACCGCAAAACAAAAACCGCCGTGACTGCGGCAACAGTCCGGCGGCTCGGCGCACACACAGGCACGCGCAAATCAACTAATCAAAGTATAGCAAACGGGCAGCGGAAAAGCAATGAGAATTTTCCGTACGCTCCCTGTGTGAGTGTCGCAGAAGTCTACAACAACACAGGAGGTATGAATTGAGTTACAACAAATGGCCCAAGCGCAGCGCAGAGAAAAACTATTTTATGGTGCCCAACGAGATATTCAGCATCGGTCTGGATTACCGGGAGATATCTCTCTACATCTATCTGCTCCGGTGCGAGAATCGTAAGACCTACCAGTGCTACCCCAGTTACAAAACCATCGGTCATGCGATCGGCATGAGTGAAAATACGGTGGCAAAGTATGTGCGGCAGCTGGAGGAGAAAGGTCTCATCTACACGGAGCCGACGATGGTACGAAGCAAAGATGGCAGACCCCTGAACGGGAATCTGCTCTACACCATTCGTCCTATCCCAGGTGTACTCGAAGCGTTCTATGAGCGGCAGTTCCGGCAGGCAGAGGAGGCTGCCGCCCGCTATCGTGTGGCAGAACTCCTCAAAAAGTCCAACGCCCAGGGTCGCCAGAACGCCTTGTGTGCGCCTTTCCGGGAAGAAGCGAGTCCCAGTCCCGACCAGGGGATTGAAGCCGGATGTGAGCCGTTTTCGGCAGACTTTTGCGGGACGAAAGAAAAAGCAGGATAAAGGCATGGCGTCGCACGTGCCGCCGCAGCCGCCACTTCTGCCCGCAGTGCGGGCAGTTTCGGGAGTTTGAAGCTGGCGTCTTTGAGAGGCGAAAAAAGCACCAATGGCGTCAGCTTCCCCGAAAAGCCCCGTGTTGCAGGACTTTTCAAGGATGTCTTACAGCAAAAAGGAGGAATTGAATGAGTAAAGAAACCAGAGATCGTATTGCATTCCGGATGCAGCCGGAAACCAGAAGAAGGATCGAGCAGTGGTACGCTGCCGACAACTGCCAGAGCAAAAATGAGTTCATCGAGAAAGCCGTGAACTTCTATGTGGACTATCTGGGAATACAGGACAACACAACGCTGCTGCCCATGGCAATCACGTCTGCCATCGACGGCAGGCTGAGCAGACTGGAGGACTATATCGCCCGCAGAGATTTTACCAGATGCGTGGAGCAGGACATGACCAACGGTATCATCGCGGAAGCGTTCGAGATGGACCGGGATGACTTGAAGCGCAGACGCGCGCAGAGTGTCCGGAATGTTAGAGCGACCAACGGTACTATCTCTCTGGAAAAGTACGCACGCTCCCGCCAGGAGCAGGACTGGGATGATGACGAATGGCAAGACTGATCCTGAAGAGTCCCTATATCAAAAGCACCGGCGGAGCCTCCGGGTACCTGCGCTACATCGCAACGCGGGAGCGGGTGGAACTCATTCCGGATGACCGTCCGCCCACACGAAAGCAGGAGCAGCTGATCGCCAAGCTGGTCAAAGACTTCCCGGACAGCAAGACGCTCTATGAGTATGAGGACTACCTGACAAAACCCAGCAAGGTCAGCGCCTCTGCGTTCATCACGCTGGCGCTGGAAGCCAACTGGGATGCCATCCACGAGTCGGAACAGTACATGAAGTATATCGCCACCCGTCCTCGCGCGGAGCGCATCGGCGCTCACGGTTTGTTCGGTGATAAGGATGCAGTCTCTCTGGAGAAAGCCATGGAAGAACTGGAGAGCTACTCCGGAAATGTGTGGACGCATATCATCTCTCTCAAGCGGGAGGATGCGGTCCGGCTCGGCTTCGATAACGCCGTGGCGTGGCGAAATCTCATTCGGGCGCACCGTAACGACATCGCGGCGGCAATGAAGATACCGCCCGGTGACTTCCGATGGTATGCTGCCTTCCACGACGAGGGCGAACATCCGCACATCCACATGATGGCATGGTCCGCCAAGACGGGCCAGGCCTACCTCTCCAAGGAAGGTATCCGTCAGATCAAGTCCAAGCTGACCAATGATATCTTCCGCAACGAAATGCTGCACCTCTACGAACAGAAGTCTGAGTCCAGAGATGAGCTGGTGCGCCAAGCGCGGCGGGCAATGTTGGAACTGGTGCAGACCATGCGGGATAGTATGTGCGACCACCCGGACGCCGAGCGGCTCATGCTGGAGCTGGCGGCGCAGCTTGAAACAGTCAAGGGAAAGAAATCCTATGGCTACCTCCCCAAACGGCTGAAGAAGCTGGTGGATGAGATCGTAAACGAGATGGAGCGGCTCCCGGGCGTGAGCAGATGCTATGACCAGTGGCTACTCCTGCAAGGCAAGGTGGCTGCCTACTACCACGACAAGCTCCAGGAGCGCATCCCGCTCTCACAGCAAAAGGAGTTCCGGCAGATAAAGAACGCGGTCATTCAGGAAGCGGAGCGTTTACGGTTGGGTGAGATCACCTTCGAGGAGAAGGGTCTCAATCAGCAGGACGAGCCGGAGGAATACCGCAACGCCTCCTACGACTACTGGACACTGCGGGATGTGATCCGGGACGAGAGCCTGACCATGGAGGAACGGAGCGACGCCGTCTCTGAAATGGACAAACTGGCAGAGAACGGTGATATGTATGCCCAGTACCTGATGGGAAAGCTCTGGCGGGACGGTCCTCTGCTGATACCCAACTCGGCGAATGCCCGGTACTGGTTCGAACAGGCGGCGGAGCAGGAACACATTGTGGCACAGTACTCCCTGGCCAAGCTATACCTCTCAGATGATGTGGAGGTACGGGATATCCGTCCGGGAATGAACTGGCTGTACACCGCTGCGGTCAACGGCAGCCACTACGCCATGTATCGGCTGGCCAAAGAACTGTTCAAAGGTGATTTGATCAAACGAAATAGTGATGCCGCCGTGGAGTGGTTCACTCGGTCAGCCGAGCGGGGAAACCCCTACGCCCAGTATATGCTGGGCAAGCTGTACCTTACCGGAACGGAAGCTCCCTATGACGAGGAACGAGCAATCCACTGGCTGACCCGATCCGCCGAGCAAGGCAATCAGTATGCACAGTACCTTCTGAACCATTTGGAGGAAAACCGTCCGCCCTCTGCGATGCTGGCGGTGACCCGGCTGCTCCATCACATGAGCCGGATCTTCCGGGACAACTCTGTCCCCAAGTCCCGCCCCGGTGGAATCCAGATCGACCGCAAGCGGCTGAAAAAGCTGCAGGAAAAGCGCATCGCCCTGGGCAACAAGCCGGATGACCATGAGGAGCAGTGGCCTGACATGACCATGTAAGCGGCTCAAAAACTGGGCCGCAAAACAAAGAATAAAACCCTTCCGCCCGGAAGGTAGAAAGGAACTGAATGAGAAAATCCAAATACAATTCGTTTGATGAACTCCCGCTGATGCTGACCGTGGAGGATGTGTCCCATGTGCTGGGCATCGGTCTGGCCCACGCCTATGAGGTGGCCCACCGCAGGGATTTCCCCACCATCACCCTGGGCAGCCGCATCATCGTTCCCCGTGACAAATTCATGGAATGGATCGACGAACAGGCCGTGAAAAAATCTGAAATATTTTAGTAGCTATTCCAAAAACTCTGTGGTATGTGTTTGTGTTAAAAAGGAGGGATTATAAATGGCAAAGAAACGAGCCAACGGCGAGGGCAGCATCCGCAAAAAGCCCAGCGGCCGCTGGGAGGGCAGATACACCCAGGGCATCGATCCGGTCACCGGCCGAGCCATCCAGAAAAGCGTGTCCGCCAAGACCCAGGCGGAGTGCAAAGAAAAGCTGGCGAAAGCCATTCGGGAGAATCGCGGCGTGCCGCTCAATCACACGGGCGACTACACCGCAGCGGAGTGGTGCCGCCTGTGGTTTGAAACCTACAGCAAGCCCAACATCCGCTACAACACCGCCAAGGGCTATGAAGGAATCATCGAGCACCACATCATCCCGGCCATCGGTGCGATCAAGCTCAAGCAGCTCTCGTCCATCCACATCCAGAGAATGTATAACGACCTGAAAGAAAACGGCAGGATGCCCCGTGGAGCGAAACAGAACGACAAGCCCCTGTCCAACACCTTCGTGCGGCGTGTTCATGCAGTGCTGCAGGCGGCGCTGAAGCAGGCGGTGAAAGAGCGGCTCATCCCGTACAATCCCTGCGAGAACTGCCGCATCCCGCCCAAGGACAAGAAAGAGATGACCATCCTCCCGCCGGAGAAAATCGGCAGATACCTCCAGGAAGCGGAGAAGTACGGTGTCCTGCCCATGTTCTATCTGGAGCTGTCCAGCGGCCTGCGCCGGGGAGAACTGCTGGCGCTCCAGTGGACAGATCTGAATGTGAAAGAGCGTATTCTGACGGTGAATAAGCAGGTCACCCGCATGGAGGGCGAGCTGGATGTGACGGAGCCGAAAACGAAAAACTCTGTCCGCAAGGTGGCGCTGTCGCAGCAGGCGGTAGACCTGCTCGTGCAGGAGCACGAGCAGCACCCGGACAACCCCATCCTGTTCCCGTCGCCCCGCACAGGCGGCTACTGGAGTCCGGACGCCGTGTCGCGGATCAACCGGAAGCTGCTGAAAAACGCAGGCATCGAGGAGCACGTGCGCTTTCACGACCTCAGACACACATTCGCCACCATGGCGATCTCCAGCGGCGTGGATGTGAAGACCCTGTCCAGCATGCTGGGGCACTACAGCGCGGGCTTCACTCTGGACACCTACACGCATATCACCAACGATATGCAGAGAGGCGCGGCTGAGAAGATCGGCGGCTTCATGGAATCCGCTACGGCAATCACCACCCCGGAGCCTCCCGACCCGCCGAAGGAAAGCCGGTGCAAGGTGATTCCGTTCGAGAAGGTTGGGTAATAGTAGCCCCCGCCCCTGATATATATCAAATCAGGGGCGGGATGTTTCTCAAGATTTCCAAGATGCTATTAATTTTTCCGTATCGTCTTGATAAGCTCCACCGCCATAATCTGGACTTCCAGAATGGGCTAAAGAGAATGCTGCACACTTGTGCTGCAATTCTTCCGGAAACCGGAAAAATGTACCATTCTTCCTACAAGATTCAATCGCATTAAGGACTCGCTCAGTCGAGAAATAGTCAGTGTATCCTTTCTGGATTTCGTATTCTTTGCCAGTTCCAGTCCAAACATTTACAAAATGACCAAGGAACCACAAGACATTTTCGTCTTGGATCAGTGCGCTGTCCAAATAGCTCTTGGTGTATTCTGGATCGAATGAATCCAACAAATGATAGACCATACGCCATTCGGAGAAATCGAACAGACTACTGGTTTTTAAAACTTCCTTGACTCGGTCTACAAACATGGTTTCCACGGTGATCAGCTCGTCCAGAGTGATAACTTTCTTATAATTCCGCTCTTGGCCTTCTGCTGCTAACCGTCCATAACCCAATTCGAGCATATTAATGACAGTTGCGATGGACTGTAAGGCATCCATATCAGAGCAAGAAATTAGCGTGGATATAAATGGCACTCTCTCTTTAGTAGGGATTCGTTCTATCAAATCGAGCATCATATGTTCCGCATAAACACCCGTACTCATAGAAAGCCAGCTTTTGCGCACGGTCTTATTGAGACTTTTCATAGATTTGAATAGAGCGCTGATAATGATTTTAGCACGGTTGCCAGATAATTCAGTGATTCGAGCCCGGATATCTTCTAACAGCTCATAACTTGTGCCGTTTTCTTCCTGTTTAAGTAAGAAGTCTATGATCTCGCCCTCATCGAGGTTATAGATAACATTCCGAACATCAACCGTCTTGTACGCTATACTGTCCATATCCAATTGGAAGTAACGATCAAATCTGTCTGGATGGGCGATTTGGTTATTACGATTAAACTGAGCCATATCATAGACTTCGTACGTCATACCGACTCTATGCCCAAAATGCGGGAACAAATCTGCCAAAAACTTGACTACCAATTTTGTTTCAGTCTCAACAGAAACATCTGGGCGCTCCAGCAGAACTAATTTGCTTAAAGTTTCGGTATAATGCGCCAACCACTCTTTTTGAGCTCTATTGACTCCCAGATTAGAATAATCGTTTTCACCAGTCAGAATGGATTTGTTATTTTTTACCCATTCATAAATCAATGGATGATGGATTTCCAGAACAGACAGTGCAATCATGTCAGCGAAATCTATTTCGGAAGATATACTCGTTAGTTTAAAGCGCAACGCATTGCACAAACGGTTGATATCCCGGAGATGCGTGACAAAGGGATCAACGCATGAACCAAACAGTTGTTGCCAGTGCTTCTGGTTATATCCGAGTTCTTTGAAATCTGCAATAATTTCATCAAGCCGTTCAAAAAGGGCATTGCGTAAATCAGAACGCTGAATGTTGGGAATCTGAATTGGCATTTGGATGACTTTTTCAAGGTAATCCTGTCCATTTCCGCTTTGGACACCCTTTAATGCCTCAACAACTATTTCTTTGTCGAAGACCAAAAGGTAAGTCGTGTTTGGGAACCTCGCAACCGAAGTAATCAACTGAAAAACATAACGTATCTGTTCGTTGCTTAAGCGATCAATGTCATAGAGAATGACTAAAATACGATTGGATTGAGCCTTTAGCAACTGAATGACCTGCTCCTTTTGCTTCAATACATCGCGTTCATCGAGTCCCTTTTGCATCTTCTGCCCTAATCGAGAAAGCCCCCACTTGCTGGCCGAGGCAATAGGCGCTCCAACTCCGGGAATCAATTCCAAAAGGCCAAAGGCATCAGAATAGTTTTCTAACGCCTTTCCAATCTTGGTTAGATTCTTGTTGCCCTTCTTTTGGAACTCATTTGCCAGTCGAACAAAAAATTGTGTTAGCAGCTGATTAGTATCCGTGAAGTTCCAGGGTTCAAAATGTACAACGATAATCTGTTCATCAGTTTCATTTTTAGCTTGGATATTTTCTATCTCTGCCAAGGTCATGTTGACAAGAGAGGTTTTGCCACATCCCCACTTTCCAAATAACCCAACTGTGAAAGTGTCTTTGCTATCCAAGTGTACGAGAGTGTGAGCCAGGAGTTTAGCAAAGCCTTTCCGGTTGAGTTTATCTTCATTGTTGGAGCTAATGGGTTTATCTGAATAGAACATACAATCAGCCTCCGATGTATGAAAGAGAAAAATAAAAGCCGCGTGGGAGTACACCCACACGGCTGCCTTGGTGGCGCAAAGGCTCACCGTAGAATCATTATAGGGGATAATGCTGGAAAATTCAAGTTTCCGTCGTATTTGGGGTGAAAAAACTTGAGCTATGCCAATTAGGGATGGGTTAGGGATTTTGCGGTTTTCACAGTTTTTCTGCACCGCAGTTATTGCCGCCATTTTGCCTCTCTGACCACAGTTAAAATGTGGTCAATCGTACTCTAAAAATCGAACTTTTAACGCAGAAAAACCGCCTTTTTAGGCGGTTTTTCGAGGAAAGGTGGTCCGAGTGACAGGATTCGAACCTGCGGCATCCTGCTCCCAAAGCAGGCGCGCTACCAACTGCGCTACACCCGGTTATTGAGTTTTTTATCCGGCTGGTCGTATTCTCCCAAAGCAAGCGCGCTACCAACTGCGCTAATCCCGGATTTTTGGTAATTCAGTTTTGCTCCAGATGTGGTCAAACATGTGGTCAGGCAGTTTTTTTGACCATCTCGGCTTGCGGGGGAAGTGCCTGTATCGCAGGCGTATCAAGGGATTGCGGACACGGTATTTTCCAGCTTGAAGGGGGAGCGACCCGCTCCCAAAGCAGGCGCGATACCAACTTCGCTATACCTGGATACTATTGATACTTGAATAGGGCTTCGATTCGAAGCCCTATTATTATACCGCTTGCTCTGCACGGTTGCAAGGGTTATTTGCGGTGCGCGGAGCGTTTTTCGGCATCCTTGGGGCGCGTGCCCTTCATCGCCTCGTGTTCCTGACGGAGCTCGTCGTGCAGCTGGAGCGAACTCCACGCGGCATTGTCCTCGGTGACGACGGCCTTGAGCGCGACGACCACGCGGCTGCGGCGAAGAGATGAGAGCAGCGCGTCGAGCTGCGGACCAGAAAGACCGCAGAGCACGAGCATCTCGTCGGAAAAGCCGCCCTCGACGGTTTCCTCGACAGGGGAGAAGCCCTCAAGATCGCAGAGATAGCCGATCGGCTGCGAAAGCTCCTCCGGCGCGACGACGCGCCCGCTCACACCGAGCTTGAAGAGCGCGAAGCGGACCTTTTGCAGCCGTGCGGCGTCCTTAAAATTGTAAAGCAGTGCACATGCCATGGTCAAACCCTCCTCAGTGGTGCTGCGCGGCCTTCTGTGCCATGATATCGGGGTCGATGCAGAAATAGGTGAACTCGCCCGTGGCGAGGAGCTTGCCGCCCTCGCCTAAAATGTCCACGTTGACAAGGCAGGTCGTTCTGCCGCGGTGGCGGACTTTGGCGTCCGCGCGCACGACGCCCTCCGACTGGTTGCGGAGAAAATGCATCGAGCTGCCCTGCGTCACGTAGGATCGACCATCCGTGTGGGCGGCGTAGCCCGTGGCGTTGTCGGCCATCGTGTAGATCGCGCCGCCGTGCACGATACCGTAGGGATTCTTGCTCTCGGGGCGGATCTCAAGCTTGAAGATCGCGTGGTCGGGCTCGACAAATTCCGCTTCAATGTGATTATAGGTGGCAAAAAGATTCTTCTTGTTCAATTCCGCCGCCTGCTGGGCGGCCGTGAGCTGTTCCATGAAAGTGCTCCTTTGATTTTGTTACTGTCGTATCCTACCACAGCGCGGCGACAAAAGCAACAATGCGGTGAAAAACATCGAATCAGTAAAAATCGACAGAAGAATACGAATTTTGTATAACATTATCATTTTGAGAGCAAAAAATGAAAAAACTTGTATCGCTTGCCCACTTCCATTTTGCGTGAAAGCCTGCTATACTACCTTTATCATAGAAAAATATGCGCTTGAAGGGAAATTCCCTATGATATATGAGAGTCGTGCGTCCTCCCGCTGCGCCGCGGGGCCGAAGATCGCCGCCATCGGCGGCGGCACGGGCCTGTCGACGATGCTGCGGGGATTGAAAAAATATACAGACCGCTTAACGGCTATTGTCACGGTGGCGGACGACGGCGGCGGGAGCGGCGTGCTGCGCCGTGAAATGGGTATTCTGCCGCCGGGCGACGTGCGGCAATGTATGCAGGCGCTCGCGAACACCGAGCCTGTGATGGAGCAGCTTCTCGGCTATCGCTTTCCCGAGGGACAGCTCAAGGGGCAGTCGTTCGGAAACCTGCTGCTTGCGGCGCTCAACGGCATGGCGGGGAGCTTTGAAGAGGCCGTCGCCATGATGGGACAGGTATTGGCGATCTCGGGCCGCGTGCTGCCGGTGACGAACGCGGATGTACAGCTCGAGGCCGTGTTTGAAAACGGCGCGCGCGTCGTGGGCGAATCGCACATCTTCAACGCGAAAAAGCAGCAGGACTGCCGCATCCACCATGTTTCGCTCGTGCCGGAGCACCCGAAGGCGCTGCCTGACGCGCTTGAGGCCATTTCAGAGGCCGACCTCATTCTGCTCGGCCCGGGAAGCCTCTATACAAGCGTGATCCCGAATCTGCTTGTCAACGGCGTGGCCGACGCCATCCGCGCATCCCACGCGCAGAAGTTTTACATCTGCAACATCATGACGCAGGACGGCGAGACCGAGGGCTACACCGCCGCCGACCATCTGGAAGCCCTGCAGCGTCACGGGCGGAAGGGGATCGTGGACCTCTGCCTTGCCAATAACGCGCCCATCCCGCATGAGCTTGCCGCGCGATACAGTGAAGAGGACGCGGAGCTGCTGCGCATCGACCGCGAGCGCATTGCGGCGCTGGGAATCGCGCTCGCGGAATACCCGCTGCTCTCGGCGCAGGGAGGCTACGCCCGCCATGACCCTGAGCTTCTGGCGCGGGCGGTCATGGAGCTGTATCGCGAGCGCACGGTGCGCATCTACCGCGGCACCCAGCAGTACATTACGGAAGAACAGGAGAGGAGATAATGCTCAACAGTAAGGAATTTGTCAGGGAATTGCAGTTGCGCCACGAGAGCGCATGGATGAACCCGAATCTCGGGAGCGCGGACGCCGCACTCGCTGCGCTGCCGCTCACGCGCACGGACGTCGACGATGCCGAGGCGCGGCTGGAGCGCTTCGCTCCGTTCATTAAGAAGGTATTTCCCGAGACCGCGGCTGACCGTGGCCTCATCGAATCGCCGCTAACGGAGATCGAGCATATGCGCGCATGGCTCAACGAAAATGAAGGTGCGCAGCTCGCAGGTAAGCTCTTTTTAAAGCGCGACAGCGACCTGCCCGTCGCGGGCAGCGTCAAGGCGCGCGGCGGATGCTACGCGGTGCTCAAGCACACGGAGGACTTAGCGCTTGCGAACCGGCTGGTCGAGATGCGCGATGATTACAGCGTGTTTGCCACGCGCGCGTTCCGCAACTTTTTCTCGCAGTATGAGCTGCACGTCGGTTCGACGGGCAATCTGGGGCTGAGCATCGGCATCATGGGCGCGGCGCTCGGCTACAGGGTCACGGTCCACATGAGCGCGGACGCGCGGCAGTGGAAAAAGGACCTGCTGCGCGCAAAGGGCATAACGGTGCTCGAATACGGCGCGGACTACTCCTACGCCGTGCAGAAGGGCCGCGAGCACGCGGCGGAGGACCCGAGAAGCTATTTTATCGACGATGAAAACTCCGTCGACCTCTTCCTTGGCTACGCCGTGGCCGCGCGGCGGCTCAAGGCGCAGCTCGCCGAGCAGAACATCGCGGTCGACGAGGAGCACCCACTGCTCGTTTACATTCCCTGCGGCGTCGGCGGCGCGCCGGGCGGTATCTGCTTCGGCTTAAAGCAGGAGTTCGGCGACGCGGCACACGTCTACTTTGCCGAGCCGGTGGAAGCGCCGTGCATGCTGCTGGGGCTCGCCAGCGGCTTGCAGAATGCGATCTGCGTGCAGGATATTGGCCTGACGGGCCGCACCGCGGCGGACGGCCTCGCTGTCAGCCGCCCTTCGGGTTTTGTGGGGGAGACGGTCAAGGAGATGGTCGGCGGCGGCTTCACGGTGTCGGACGAGCATCTGTTCAACGACCTTCACGCTCTGCATGAGACGGAGGGACTTTTTGTCGAGCCGTCCGCCTGTGCGGGCTTTGCCGGTGCGGTGGAGCTGTCCAAGATGACGGATTATCTCGAAAGCAGCGGCCTTGGCGCGCACTGGGAGAATGCCGCGCACATCGTCTGGGCGACGGGCGGCGCGCTCGTGCCGGAAGGCGAACGCGAGATGTACCTCGCAAACTGAAAAGAGATAAAAAGAAGGACTTCACGCAATGCGTGAAGTCCTTCTTTTTTGCGCCGCGGCGGGGAGGGGAACCCCGTTACGCGGGCGTCATCGTCAGGGTATAGTTCACCGTGCGGATCACGATCTGCGTTACGGCGCTCTTGGCCGTGTCGACGCTGAGCTCGGCGGTGTAGCCGGTGAAGCTGTCCTCCGCATAGGAGACGTGCAGCGTCCAGGTCTCCACACTGCCCGCAGCGGCGGTGCGCTTGAAGTCCGTGATGTGTTTGCTGCGCGCACCTGTGAACTGGCAGTCAAGGAAGCATTTGCCGATGTAGCTATTCTCCGCCCATACAGCCACCTCGGCATAAATCGGATAGCCAACATCACCTAGTTCCGGGCTGTTGCCAGAGATGCCAATCTGTTCATCGCTTGCAAAACCACCCTTGACAGCATAGTAATTTGCAAAATAACTGACACCGCTATCAAAGAACGGGAACGGCTCGGCAGTAAATTTCACGGTGGTGACATCCGGTGTGCTGCTGACGTCGAGCGCGGCGTCGAAGCTCGTCTTTTTGCCGCCGCCTTCGAGCATGCCGCGGTATTTGCCGCCCGCGAGGTAGCTGTTATTGAGGATCGTGAGCGCCTTATCGAGCGCGGCGTTGCCGGTGTCGGGATCGGTCGGCAGGCGGGCGGGAGCGGTGGTCGTGTCAATACGCAGACCGTTTTCAGCGTCCCACTGATAGCTCCAACCGAACGAATCGACCGCGTAGGCCCAGGTGAGGGGGAAATAGGTGATGCCGTTATAATTGAAAATGGGATACTTTTCTTCCTTGTTATTGATCTGTGCGCCGTTGACGCTGATCTTGTAGCTTGCCGGTGTGACGGCGACACTGCCGCGCTGCGCCTTGCCGGTCTCAGCGATGTAAGCGCTCTGCGCGCCGCCGGCGGTGATGTTGAGCGACTTGGCGGCATTGTTCCAGTCGGTCTCCACGCCCATGAAACGGCTTAATTGATACGTCATGGGAAAGTAGGTGATGTTGCTGTAGGTCAGCAGCGGGTACTTGGCGTTCTTGTTGTCGATGACCTGACCGTTGAGCGTCACCTTGCCGGTGACGACGTCGGCGCGCATCGCGGCCTCGGCCTGCGGCAGCAGACTGAACGCGAGGGCGATGCAGCAGGCGATGGCAAGCAGGACGCGCAGAAAAGTCTTGTTGATGGTAGACATAACATACTCCTTTCCGTTTTGTGATGGTTGACGTTTACTCGTACAGCTTGGCGCTGCGGTTGAGGTACACGAGCTCTATGATCTCGACCACGCCCAGAGCGATGGCAATGGCGAGAATGAGCAGCAGCAGGACGATCAGGCTACCGTTGTAGAAGTAGAAGAAGGAAGCAGATGACAGACCCAAAAGCAGGAGCAGGGTAAGGAATGCACCGAAGCAGCCGATGATCACGACCTGCCAGGTGCAGAGCTTGCGCCATTTGGCGGCCATCTCGTCATCCGCGCCGTCGAATGCTTCGGCGCAGGCGGTGAGCTGGTGATACGCCGAGAGCGCGGAAAGAACAAGCAGCAGTCCCAGCAGAATCACCAAAAAGACGAGCAGGCCGGTGGAATTGGATTCGTCGATCCGCTCCTGCAAGCTGGAAAGACCGACAAGCGCGGCAAAGGGAAACAGAACCAGCGGAAAAAGGTTGAGGTACACGACGCTGCGGAAGCGCGGCACGGCTGCGCTCAGCTTCCAGAGTACGATGAGCGTGAGAACGCTGACCGCGAGCGACACCACACTCAGTACAACGCCGAGCGACGGGATCTTGTCGCCGAGCTTAAAGGTGTTGTTCAAAAGATTGATGACGATATTGGCGATGCCGAGGCGGAAGAGGTTCTGGAACCCCTTGTGCAGCAGCGGCGCGTTTGGCCTCTCGCGCAGGGGGGTGACCGGCGGCGCGGGCGGGGGAGTGACAGCGCTTTCTGCGGGGACGGGAACGGTGATGGGGGCAGCTTCGGGGACGGACTCGGGGCTTGGCGTCGGGTTATTTTCCATCATGGCGGTTCTCCTCTCTTGTTCTCTCGCTTTTTATTTTTCTCTCAATTTGAAATACGGTCACGCTCACTGGAAGCGGTATCCCTGCGCGGTAAGGGAGGCAAGGTAGTTCATAAAGTTTTCGTACTGCTCAAAGTGCAGCAGGTCGCTTGCCTCGACCTCATGGAACGAGGCGATTTTAGTGGAGGTATCCACCCACACAAGATAGTCGTTCACGGTTTCGCCTCCTCGTCGGGGAGCTTTTCCCCCTCTATGTCATCGAAGGTGAGAATGTTCTCGTCTTTATCATCGTCGGAAAGATCGACGGTCTTCTCCGTGACCGCCACGCTCTCGGCCAGAGCGCGCAGGACGGCTTCATCGCCGCTGGCGTCGAGCGAGAAGTGGAGATTGCTCTCCTCGTCGATCCATTCAAGCGTGCTCCACAGCGACTCATCGCTCGCAAGGAAAAACTTGCCCTTGCAGCCGTTGACGGTGACCTCGGAAATTTGGGTGTCCTCGCCCATGTCGTAATAGCTGAACGAATCGTCCTGCATGTAGATATAGCTGAAAAGGATGAGGTCGTCGCCGCTTTGATAGCAGAGCTGACGGAAGCCGGAGTCCTCGTAGCTCATATCTTCGTCCAGCGTGTAACCGTCCGGCAGAGCGGTGATCGTGTAGAACGGCAGCTCGCCGGTGGGGGCGTCGCCCGCGTATTCATAGGAGACCTGCGAGCCCGTCCACGTTTCCACCCAGTGGATCATAGCGGCCCGCGCGGCGGGACTGGCGGCGGCAAAGCCGCTGAGCGCGAGCAGAGCGACCAGAGCGACCATGGCCGCGCGCTTGGCGAGCTTGCTCCAGAAGCTCCGCTGTGCGGGGCGCTTGTAGGTCAGGGCCTCTTCGACGTATTTCGCGCCGATCTCGTTCATGGCGTCGGAAAAAAGCTCGGGCGTCATACCAGCACCTCCCGTTCGGTCAGATAGGTCTTGAGCTGCTTGCGCATACGCGTCAGGCGCAGGCGGGCGTTGCCCTCGGTGATGCCGAGGAGCTTGCCGATCTCGGCAAAGCTGTCGGCGTACCAGTAGCGGCGCATGAAGAGCACACGGTTCTCCTTGCTCTGCGTGTCAAGAAAGCGCTCGATCGCGGCGGCGAGCTCTCTGGCCGCATAGTGCTCCTCCATCGCCTGCTGGGGCGAAGCAAGAAACGTTTCAAGCTCCTCCATGCACATATCGTAATGGCTGTTTCGTTTCATTGCCGTGTTGGCACGATAGCGCGTGATCGAACAGCGGCGGACGAGCGTGCCGACAAACGCCGGAAGCGATTCCGGACGCTGCGGCGGGATCGCGTTCCAGGTGCTCAAATAGGCATCGTTCACGCACTCCTCCGCATCCTGCGCGCTTGCAAGGATGTTGTCCGCGAGCTTGTGGCAGAGCTTGCCGTATTTCATGTCCAGCTCGCTGATGGCATCCTCCGAGCGCGCAAAGAACAGCTCGATGATCTGCGCGTCTTCCATCGTGCAGCGCCTCCTTTCCTCGTGAAAAAGTGTTTCTACCTCAATAGCCGCAATTTCCGGCAAAATGCTTCACGAAACCGTAAAATTTTTTTATTTTTCCTTTTTGACGGAAAAACCGGATGATTTGTTCCTGCACGGCGGGAGAAAAAGGGAAGATATCGACAAAATTATATTATAAATATAAGAAAACGGCCCCGCACCTTTTCGGTACGGGGCCGTTGATCCTGCATTCAAAGGTGCAGCCTTGCGTGCTCGCAGATCGCGTCGTATGTCTGCTGGCTGATGTCGTGCTCGATCTTGCACGCATCCTCCTCAGCGGTCTTTTCGTCCACGCCGAGGGCGATGAGAAATTTTGTGAGCGTGTGGTGGCGGTCGAGCATCTTTGCTGCGATCGCCATGCCGCGGTCTGTCAGCGTGATGAGGCCGTCGCGGTCCATCTCGATATATCCGTTTTCGCGCAGGCGCTTGGTCGCGTAGGTGACGCTGGGCTTCGTCACGCCCAGATGGTCGGCCACGTCGACCGAACGGATATAGCCGTGCTGTTCTTTCATCATCAGCATGGATTCGAGATAATCTTCAGATGCCTTTTGGATTTTCATGTGCGGTTTCACCAACTTCGCAATAAAGTACGATAATAGGCTAACATGCTCTAACCAAAAATGCAAGCATTAAAAAAATGTTCACAAAACCTCTTGACAAAATAGGTTAAAGAGATTAAACTAACGGGCGAAAGTTAAACGGCACTAACTTCGAGGTGGCGAATTGCGGATCGCCGCGATGAGAAAAGTGCCAGACCAACAGCATGCGGAGGGATAAATAATGATGCCGCTTACACTGGCGAATGCCGGAGAAGAAAATACCATCCTCAAAGTCGGCGGGAGCGCTGAAGTCAAAAAGCATCTCGAAGATCTCGGCTTTGTGGCCGGGGGCACGGTGAGCATCGTGTCGTCGCTCGGCGGGAACGTGATCGTCAAGGTCAAGGAAGCCCGCGTTGCCATTAGTGAAGAAATGGCAAGAAAAATCATGGTTTGAGCAATTTTTCAAATAAAAGGAGAGAGATTATGAAAACACTGCGTGAAGTCAAGATCGGCGAGACCGTCAAAGTCGTCAAGCTCCATGGCGAGGGCCCCGTCAAGCGCCGTATCATGGATATGGGCATCACCAAAGGCACTGAGGTGTTCGTGCGCAAGGTAGCTCCCTTGGGCGACCCAATGGAAGTCACTGTGCGCGGCTACGAGCTGTCGCTGCGTAAGGCGGACACCGAAATGATCGAAGTTGAATAATTTATTTCTACATAAGTTAAGGAAACTTAACAAGAAGGAGCAGTAAGAAAGATGGAAAAGCAGATCAAAATTGCCCTCGCGGGCAACCCCAACTGCGGTAAGACGACGCTGTTTAACGCCCTGACCGGCTCGAATCAGTTCGTCGGTAACTGGCCCGGCGTCACCGTGGAAAAGAAGGAAGGTAAGCTCAAGAAGCACGATGACGTGGTCATCATGGACCTTCCCGGTATTTACTCCCTGTCCCCCTACACGCTGGAGGAAGTCGTCGCCCGTAACTACCTCATCACCGAGCGTCCCGACGCGATCCTGAACATCATCGACGGCACGAACCTCGAGCGTAACCTGTATCTCACCACCCAGCTCACTGAGCTCGGCATCCCCGTGGTCATCGCCATCAACATGATGGATATCGTCCGCAAGAACGGTGATGAGATCAACGTCAAGGAGCTCTCCCGTGAGCTTGGCTGCGAGATCATCGAGATCTCCGCACTCAAGGGTGACGGCGTCATGGACGCTGCCGAGGCTGCCATCCGCGCCGCCAAGGGCACCAAGACCGTCCCGATGCACACCTTCTCTGGCCCTGTCGAGCACGCCATCGCCCACATCGAAGAGGCGGCCGTGCACTCCATGCCGGAAGAGCAACAGCGCTGGTACGCAATCAAGATCTTTGAGCGCGACGACAAGGTGCTCGCAAAGCTCAGCATCCCCACCGAGACGATGAACCACATCGAAGAGGACATCAAGGCGGCGGAGACCGAGCTCGACGACGATGCCGAGAGCATCATCACCAACGAGCGCTACATCTACATCGCACAGCTCATCAAGGGCTGCTACAAGAAAAAGAGCACGGAAAAGCTCTCCACCTCCGATAAAATCGATAAGGTCGTCACCAACCGCTGGCTGGGCCTGCCCATCTTCGCGGTCGTGATGTTCCTTGTGTACTGGGTCGCTATGGTCGGCGTGGGCGCGCCCGCGACCGACTGGGCAAACGACGGCCTGTTCGGCGACGGCTGGCATCTGCTGGGCATCGGCTCTGCCGCCTACGGCGAGGCGAGTGACGATTACACCGCCGCGACCGAAGCGGCTGACGCGTTCGTCGGCCTCGACATGGAAGACGAGAGCTTCGACGCCGACGCGGCGCTCGAAGAGCTCAAGGCCTTCCAGCCCACCGAAGACACTGCCACTGTTGATGTTGAGGATGAAGAGACCCTCGCCATCAATGAGATGACCGCCTACTACGACGCGCTGCCCGAGGGCGCGGACAAGATGGACGATGTTGTCCAGATGACCTATGTGGACGCTGTCAGCTACTTCGAAGAGAACGGCTTTGACGAGCCCGACCCGGCTGACTACGGCGTTTGGGTCCCCGGTATCCCCGTTCTGATCGGCGATGCGCTTGACGCTGCCGGCACGGCTGACTGGCTCAACGGCCTGATCCTCGACGGTATCGTTGCCGGTGTCGGTGCGGTGCTCGGCTTCGTGCCCCAGATGCTCGTGCTGTTCCTGATGCTCGCCTTCCTCGAGGCCTGCGGCTACATGGCCCGTATCGCCTTCGTGCTCGACCGTATCTTCCGCAAGTTCGGCCTGTCCGGCAAGTCCTTCATCCCGATGCTCATCGGCACCGGTTGCGGCATCCCGGGCGTCATGGCCTCCCGTACCATCGAAAACGAGCGTGACCGCCGTATGACGATCATGACCACCACGTTCATCCCCTGCGGTGCGAAAGTGCCCTTCATCGCCATGGTCGCCGGCGCGATCTTCGGTGGTGCCGCATGGGTCGCTACCTCCGCCTACTTCGTCGGTATGGCTGCCATCATCATCTCCGGCATTATGCTGAAAAAAACGAAGATGTTCTCCGGCGATCCCGCCCCCTTCGTTATGGAGCTGCCCGCCTACCACTGGCCGACCGTCGGCAACGTGCTGCGCAGCATGTGGGAGCGCGGCTGGTCTTTCATCAAGAAGGCCGGTACCATCATCCTGCTTTCCACTATCTTCGTGTGGTTCACCACCTACTTCGGCTGGGTCGACGGCACGTTCCAGATGCTCACCGAGGACCAGATCGACTCCTCTATCCTTGCCAAGATCGGCAACCTGATCGCCTGGATCTTCATCCCGCTCGGCTGGGGCAACTGGCAGGCGACTGTCGCCTCCATCACCGGCCTTGTCGCCAAGGAGAACATCGTCGGCACCATGGGCATCCTGTATCCCGCCGGCTGGGCTGAGATCGGCGCGGCCTTCACGCAGATCAGCGGCTATTCTTTCCTGGTGTTCAACCTGCTGTGCGCTCCGTGCTTCGCGGCCATCGGCGCGATCAAGCGTGAGATGAACAACGCGAAGTGGACGTGGTTCGCCATCGGCTATCAGTGCGGCTTTGCTTACCTCATTGCCCTGATGATCAACCAGTTCGGCAACGCTTTCACCGGCAGCCTGAACGTCATCGGACTGATCGCGGCCATCGTTGTCCTCGCCGGTATGATCTACATGCTCTTCAAGCCCTATAAGGAAGCTACCAAGCTGAGCGACAAGCACTGATCCCTTAACACCGATACCCTGCGAAAGGAGTGATTTCCATGTTGAACTGGGTTACCGCAAACCTGTCGACGATCATCGTCTCTGCTATCCTGCTTGCCATAATCATTGCTATCTCCACCTATCTTATCCGGCAGAGAAAGAGGGGAAGAAACTCCTGTGGCTGTAACTGTGCACACTGCGCTATGCACGGCACTTGTCACAGTAAGCAGCATTAAATAGCACAGGAGACGCGGGACTTATCCACCCGCGTCTCCTGCGCCGTATGAAAGGAAATGATCTTAACATGTACGAAACCAAAGTGAAGATCGACGGCATGATGTGCGGCATGTGCGAATCGCACATCAACGACGCCATCCGCAACGCGTTCTCCGTGAAGAAAGTCTCCGCCTCCCACTCCAAGGGCGAAGCGGACATCATCAGCGAAGAGCCCATCGACGAGGCGAAGCTGCGCGAGACCATCACCAAGACCGGCTATGACTTCGTCTCCATGACGAGCAAGCCGTATGAAAAGCACGGCCTGTTCGGCTTTCTGAAGAAGTAAAAGACAAAATGAAAGGCACGGCTTTAACCGTGCCTTTTTTGACTTAGTTCTGCGCTTCGGCGCGCTTCCTGCGGTGCGGGCTTTTCAAAAAGTCGACGAGCTTTTGCTCCATGCGGGAGAGCTGCTGCGATTTGAGCGTGATGAGATAGATCGTGCGCTTGAGCGCGCTTTTGTCCATCTCGAAGGTGAGCAGCGTGCCGTTTTGGACCTCCTGCTCCACGGCGAGCGCCGAGAGCACGGCAACGCCCACGCCGCCGGAGACCATCTGCTTGATGGCCTCGGGATCGTCCACACGCGCCACGACATGCAGCATATCGTGGGAGAGGCCGAGCGTGCGCAGATAGTTTTGCAGGCTCGTGTCCGTGCCGGAGCCCTCTTCGCGCGAGACGAACGGCTCTTCGAGCAGTAGCTCGCGGCCGTAGACGCCGCGCTCTCTGAGCATGCGATAGTGCTCGTTGTTCAGCGCGGCGAGCACGAGCCTGTCGTCGTAGAGGGGGAAGTAGTCCACATTTTCCGGCTCACTGACCGCGCCGACAAAGCCGACGGCGATCTGGCCGGATTTAAGCATCCGGTGCACCTGCTCGCTGTCGCCGCGGCGCAGGGAATAACGGAACTCCGGCTCGCGCTTCAAAAACGCGGCGAGGTAGCCCGGCACCAGATATTGCCCCGGCACGGTGGACGCGCCGAGCGCGACCACGGGGGCGCTGTCCGCGTCGGAGAACAGCGTGCGCAGCGCGGCGCAGTCATTCAGAATGCGCCTTGCGATGGGGTAGACCTGTTCGCCCTCCTTCGTCAAGCGAACATGGCGGCGGTTGGAGCGCACGAAGAGCTCCTTGCCGAGCGCCTGCTCTAAAAGAGAAATGTGCGCGCTCACGGTGGACTGGTTGAAGAACAGCTCCTCCGCCGCACGGGTGAAGCCGCCGTATTCCACAACGGCGACAAAAATTTCAAGCTGCTTGAGGCTGATATCGTTCATAAGACGGGTTTCCTCCGGAATGTCGTTCTACTTTGAAAAGAATAATATGAGAGGACGAAAAAAGCAAGGCGTTTCATCGCTTTTTTCAATGATAAACTGTATTTTATGAAATACAGGCGATGGATCGCGCGCTCTTGCAATTTGCGGGGGAGTTTGGTATCATGGCAGGCAGATCAAAAGAAAAACGGCGGTGATGATAAGATGAAAACAGTGCTTGTGACGGACGGAAAATACCGCTCGTCCATCGCGGCGGTGCGTGCGCTGCACCGCGCGGGCTACCGCGTGGTCGTGACGCAGACAAGGGCGGACGTCAAGAGCGCACCCGCAGTGTCGGTGTCGAAGTCCTGCGATGATTTCCGCTGGATCGACGGCGCGTGCGCGGATGCGGATTACGCCGAAAAGCTGCTGAGCGTACTCAAAGAGTATGAGCATCCAGTGCTCTTCTGCGTCGGCGCGGTGACGCTCAACACCGTCGCCGCCCGTCGGGAGGAGTTTGCCGCGCTGGCGAACTTCCTCATCGCGCCGAAGGAGACGCTCGACGCGCTCAACGACAAGGAGAGCGTGCATCAGCGCGCGCTGGAGCTTGGCATTCCTGTGCCGCGCGAGTACGACGGCACGCCGGAGAGCTATCCCGTCGTCGTCAAGCCGCACTGCGGAGAAAAGTTCGGCCTCAAGGCTGCCGACCGCTACGCCGTGGCGAACAACGAGGCGGAATTCGACGCCATCATGGAAAAGATGCAGCGCTACGACCCGAGCCCCATCGTGCAGCAGAAGATCACGGGCGCGGGCGCGGGCGTGAGCCTGCTGCTCGGCCGCGAGAGCGTGCTGCTCGGCGCGCTGTGCCACCGCCGCGTGCGCGAGTATCCGATCACAGGCGGGCCGTCGACCTGCTGCGAGAGCTTTTATGATGAAAAGATGATCGACGAGGCGTACAAACTTCTCAAGTCGTTTCACTTTACAGGCCTTGCGATGGTTGAATTTAAGGGCGACTGCATTTTAGAGGTCAACCCCCGCGTGTGGGGCAGTTTCCCGATGACGGAGGCGGCGCAAAGTCCCATCGTCGCGCACTACGCGCAGGCCGCGCAGGGCGGGCAAGTCACCTACATGGCGAAGGACTACCGGACGGGTGTAAAAATGCGCTTTTTCCTCAACGACACGGTCGCTGCACTGAGCTATCTGAAGGCGGGCCGCGTCAAGGAGGGCCTGCGCGGTCTCGGCGATTTCTTCACGGCGAAAGAAGCCTTGAGCGCCAAGGGCGATGGCAAGGTCATGCGCGCATACCTTAAAAAGAGCCTGTTTGAGCGCTGAGAAGGGGGAGAGGATCATGGAGCTGCGGCTCGATCTGCACATTCATTCCGAGCGGTCGTTCGACGGCTGCATGAGCCTGAGCGAGATCGTTGCGCTTGCGCGCGAGCGCGGGTTGAACGGTGTCGCCATCTGCGACCACGACCGCGTGCTGGACGAGGTTCCGGAATTCGACGATTTTCTCGTCATCCCCGCGACCGAGGTTTCGACCGAGCGCGGGCATCTGCTGGGTCTCTTTGTGAGAGAACCCATCGAAACGAGGAAGTTTTCCGAGTCGGTCACGGCCATTCACGCACAGAGCGGGCTGGCGGTCATCGCGCATCCCTTTGAGCACAGCACAGACGCGAACCGGCTCGACGATGTGATGAGCCGGCTTGATGGCGTCGAGATCTGGAACAGCCGTGCCGACCGCAAGAACAAAAGCGCCAACGCCATGGCGCGCGAGCTGGCGCAAAAATGGAAAAAGCCTGTCACTGCGGGCAGCGACGCGCATGTGCCAGAAGAGGTCGGCGGCGGCGTGACGGTGCTGGAAGCGGACGAGCTGTCGCTTTCCGCCGTCAAGGCAGCGCTCCTGCGGGGCGCGAAGCAGGTCAAAGGCCGCCGTGGCCGCGCAATGTGCGTAGCGAGAAGCCAGAAGACCAAAAGAGAGAAGACAAACGCAGGCGTAAAAAGACGAGTAAATGGAATGCTCTTTACAGTAAAATGCGCCTTGCAGGACTTTACCACCAGGGAGGATGGATGGCATGTCATGGATCGTTAAACTCGGCAAAAAGGGAAAGAAGATCGTCAAGAAGATCATCACGCCCGCGGAAAAGCACTACGTCGGCTACACGCGCCGCATCGAGCGCGTGAAGACGGGCGAGCGCATCTGCGCGATGACGTTCGATGACGGACCGATGGGCCTTTCTGCATCGCCCGACCGATTTGAGGGCAAAACGCTGACGGATGTGCTGCTCGACACGCTCGCGCAGTACGGCGCAAAGGGCAGCTTCGACGTCATCGGCGACACGAGCGAGAACTACCCCGACGAGGCGGGCAAGCTCGGCAGCGCGGCGTGGGGCGGCGTCAAATTCGACCACTACCCCGATATCCACTGCGACGACAAGGGCGGAGCCGTGCACAACGACCGCCTGATCCGCCGCATGCTCGACGAGGGCCATCAGATCACAAACCACGGCTACCGCCACATCATCTTCGGCAAAAAGCCGTTTGTCTACGGCGCGCGCGAGTACCTGCCTGGCTTTGACGCCGCGGTCGCGGACCTCACGCGCCTTGACACGCTGATGCGTGAGTGCTACGGCTATACGCTCACGCTCGCGCGCCCGCCGCACTATGTTGACAAGATGGCGGGCGGCTTCACGAGTTACGACGTCTACGAGCGCATGGGGTACCAGTATATGGCCGCGTCGTTCGACGGCGCGGGCTGGCTGCCCTCGACGCACGAGGACCCTGAGGCGGCGCTTCAGGCGGAGATCGACGCGATGGTCGAGCCGATGCGCAAGGCGCTCGAAAAGGACCCGGACTTCTTCTGCGGACAGATCATCTTCCAGAAGGACGGCTACAACATGGCCAAGCGCACGCCGGTCGCGTTCGCGCTGGGCAAGCAGCTCGAGCTCCTCAAGGAGTACGGCTACCGCGTTGTCAGCGTGGGCGAGCTGATGGAGGAGAGCCCGTTTACGGATGTCGGGCGCGACGATCTGCTGTTTGAAAAGCTCGTCGCGCTTGCAAAGACGCAAGCCATCGTCTTCACGGACAACAAGCTGCGCCTCGACGATAAAATGACCGTCGGCGAGCTCGCGATGCTGCTCGCGCCGCGCGACGAGGCCATCTCCCGCCGCGTCGCCCAGCTGCGAAAGACCGGCAAGGCCGGCCCTTACGACGGCGCAATCTCCTACTGCCGCGAAAACGGTCTCATCGACGCGAGCACCAAGGCCGAGGACGCCGTCACAAGACTGCCGGACACCATGTTCGACAAGGCAACTGACTTTACAAGAAGAAACGTCTACGCGGCGTATAAAATGGAAGAATAAAATGGCCTCAAGTACCTCCGCTATATGGCGGAGGTATTTTTTCCTCCTCGTCCACATAGGCTATGGCAGAAATGGACGGGAGGCGGGCGGCATGAAGAAGCGGCGGCAGTGGACAACATACAGCGGGAGCGGGAAGCGCGTTGCGCCGCGAACGCGCACATCGCGCGTGTCTCGCGGCAAGGAGATGGGAGTGCCGCGGCTTTGGGTGCAGCTCATCGTCTGCGGGGCGCTGTTTGTGGCGCTCATTGGTCTCAAGCTGCTGATGCCGGGGAACTTAAGCGCGCTGCGCGGGACGCTGGGGCAGTGGCTAGTGCGCGACGCGGACTTCATCTCGGCGTTTTCCGCGGTCGGGCGTGCGGCATCCGGCGAGCAGGACTGGGGCGATTCGCTGTCGGAGGCCTATGTCGCGGTGTTTGGCGGCGAGAGCAAGGCGCAGGAGGTCTCGGGCAATCTGATCGGCATGACGGTCTCGGAGCAGGACGTCTCCGACCTCACGAGCGCGCGGGAGCTGCCCGCACTTGCCGTGGGCGAGCAGCGCATTTTAGGCTTTTCGTACACGACGCCGCTGTCCGGCACGGTGACATCGCCGTTCGGCTGGCGCGACGACCCGAACGGCGCGGGCGAGTGCTTCCATTACGGCATGGACATCGCGGGCGAGGAGGGCGCCCCTGTCGCCTGCTTTGCCGACGGCACCGTCGGTACGGTGGGGGAGAGCAATATTCTCGGCAACTATGTGACGGTCAACCACGAGGGCGGATTTTCAACGCTCTACGCCCATTGCAGCGCCATCACCGCGAGCGCGGGACAGAGTGTCAAAAAGGGCGATGCGATCGCTAAAGTTGGCTCGACCGGCAACGCCACGGGCTCGCACCTCCACTTTGAGGTGCACGACGGGGAAGAGTATCTGAACCCCGTTTACTATGCGGTTCCCTGAATGCGGGCTCCACGTTTCGTGGAGCTTCTGGCTGCTCATTCTGCTCGCGGCCATCGTCAGTCCGATCACGATCGTGCTCTCGATTTTGCTGGCCGCCGCGCTGCACGAGTGCGGGCATCTTCTGGCGCTGCGGGCATTCCACGTGCCCATCGAGGGGCTGCGTCTCAGCGCGTTTGGCGCGGTGCTGCACGCGCGCGGAGCGCAAAGGCTCTCTTACGGGCGTGAGCTTGTCGTCACGCTCGCGGGCTGCGGCATGAACCTCGTCTGCGGCGTTCTAACGGCGTGGTTTTCGCTGCACTATGTGTGGGTGGAGGGCTTCGTCTTCGCTGGCGCGCACATTCTGCTCTGCGCGTTCAACCTGCTGCCTATCCCGCCGCTCGACGGTTCACACGCGCTGGACCTTGCGGTCTCGGCGTTGCTTGGCCCGCTCGTGGGCGACGCGGTCGCGGCGCTTGCGGGCGTTCTCTGTTCACTCGCGCTGCTGGGCGGGGCGGTGTATCTCTATGTGCAGACGCGCGGCGGCGCGCTCGTCGTTTTTGCCGCACTGGCACTGCTTTTAAGCGCGCTCAAAGAACTGAGACTTGCGCGTCGCGCAATAAAAGTGTAGAATAGCCGAAAATGGATGTTTGTGCCCATTTTCGGCTTTTTATTTTTGCTTACTTCAGAGGAGAACTTTTGTGGATAAGAGATTGGAACGCATTTTGCCCCGCGTGCAGAAGCCCGCACGCTATGTCGGCGGGGAATTCAACGCGATCATGAAGGACAAGAGCAAGGTCGACACGCGCGTCGCCTTCTGCTTTCCCGACACGTATGAGATCGGCATGTCGAACCTCGGCATGCGCATCCTCTATGGCGTGATGAACAACATGGAGGGCGTGTGGTGCGAGCGCTGCTTCGCCCCCTGGGGCGACATGGAGCAGGAGATGCGAAATGCGAACATCCCGCTCTACGCGCTCGAATCGTTTGACCCGATCAAGGATTTTGACATCATCGCCTTTTCCATCGGCTATGAGATGGCGTTCCCTGCGATGGTCGACATGCTGGACTTAGCAGGCGTGCCGCTGCACGCGAGCGAACGCACGGCGCTTACACCGCTCGTTGTCGCGGGCGGCACGGCGATGTACAACTGCGAACCCATCGCGGATTTTATCGATCTTGCTCTTATCGGCGAGGGCGAGGAGATGGACGTCGAGCTCATCGAACTGCACCGTCAGGCGCGGCGCGAGGGCTGGAGCAAGCACGAGTTTCTCGTGTGCGCCGCGCAGATCCCGGGCGTCTATGTGCCGAGCCTTTACGACGTTGCCTACAACGACGACGGCACGGTCAAGTCCATCACGGCAAACGAGGGTGCGCCCAAGGTCGTCCTAAAGCGCATCATGCGGGACATGGACAAGGCCTACTATCCGACCAAGACCATCGTTCCCTCGACCGAGATCGTGCAGGACCGTGTGTCGCTCGAACTGTTTCGCGGCTGCATCCGCGGCTGCCGCTTCTGTCAGGCGGGGTATGTCTACCGTCCCGTGCGCAACCGCTCGGAGGAGCTGCTGCGCGGCTACGCCGTTGAAGCCGTCGAGGACTCGGGCTATCAGGATATGACGCTCTCGTCGCTCTCGACGTCCGACTATCCGCACCTTGTCGAGCTGTGCGACGACTTAGAGGACTTCTGCGCCCAGCGGCACGTGACGCTTGCGCTGCCGTCGCTGCGCGCGGACAACTTCTCCATGGCACTGATGGAGCGGCTGCAAAAGGGCAGAAAAACGGGCCTCACATTCGCGCCCGAGGCGGGCACGCAGAGATTGCGCGACGCCATCAACAAGAATCTGACGGAGGAAGATCTGCTCGAATCCTGCCGCCGCGCGTTTGCGGGCGGATACAGCGCGGTCAAGCTCTACTTCATGCTCGGCCTTCCGACCGAGACGGACGAGGACGTGCTCGGCATTGCCGACATCGCGGCCCATGTCATGCACGCCTGGCGCGAAAGCGCACTCAACAAGACGCGCGGCGTGCGCATCACGGTGTCGACCTCGTGGTTCGTGCCCAAGCCCCACACGGCCTTCCAGTGGGAGCCGCAGATCCCCATTGAAGAGTACGAGCGCCGCGTCAAGCTCCTGCGCGAGGCGATGAACACCAAGTCCGTCACGTACAACTGGCACCCCTCGCCCACGAGCTTTATGGAGGCAGTCATCTCCTGCGGCGACCGCCGGCTCGGCAAGGTCATCGAGACCGCGTGGCGCAAGGGTGAGACGCTCAGCGCGTGGGAGGACTATTTTGATCTGAACCGCTGGATGGAGGCCTTTGAGGAGTGCGGTCTTGACCCGCACTTTTACGCCAACCGCCGCCGCAGCGAGGATGAAATTCTGCCGTGGAGCATGATCTCCTGCGGCGTTGCACCGGGGTATTTGAAGCGCGAGCACGCGCTGAGCTATGAGGGTGTGACGACGCCGGATTGCCGCACGCACTGCAACGCCTGCGGCGCAAACTGCTTGGTGGGAGGGAAATGCGATGTCTAAATTGCGGCTGGTTTTTGTCAAGGAGCATCAGGCGTCCTACATTTCGCATCTTGACGTGATGCGCACGTTCCAGCGCGTGTTCCCGCGCGCGGGCCTTTCTATCAAGCACTCCAACGGTTTCCACCCGCACCCCATTTTGTCCATCGTGCTGCCGCTGCCTGTGGGGCAGTCGAGCGACTGCGAAATTCTGGACTTTGAAAGTGTGGAGGACAGCACGGGCGAGGGTGTGGCCGAGGCGCTGAACACAGGCATGCCCGCGGGCCTTCGCGTGCTGGACTGCTATAGCGTGACGCGCCCCGTGCGCGAGATGGTCAACCTGCGCGCGCAGCTCGAAATGGAATACGACAACGGCGTGCCCGAGGGCGCGTGTGAGCGCATCCGCGAATTTTTCACGCAGGAGGAGATCTTTGTCGAAAAGCGCACGAAGCACAAGGGCATGACCGAGCTCAACATTGCGCCGCTCATCCGCTCGCTCACGCTGACGGAGGGGGGGGGCGTGATCCTCGCCGATGCGGTCGTCGCCGCGCAGGACCCGGGCCTCAACCCCGCGCTGATCGGCGCGGCGGTCGCGCGGCACCTGCCGGAGATCGCGCCGGACTTTGTTCGCGTGCGCCGAAAAGAGGTCTACGACGCGGAAATGAACGTTTTCCGCTGATTTCTGCCGTGTTTTTGCAAATAATGCTTGCATTCCCGTTGGGGATGTGATATGCTACCATAGCTTGAAAAGGGCGGTCCTCTGCCGTGCGCGGGTGAAAGAGTCCCAACAGCGCCATTGATCAGCGGTCAAGAACGCCTATAAATAGGAGGAAAATATCCATGGATCTCATCAAAGAGCTCGAATCCCAGCAGCTTAAGAAGGAAATGCCCGTCATCAACGTCGGCGATACCGTCCGCGTTCATGTCAAGATCAAGGAAGGCTCCCGCGAGCGTATCCAGGTCTTCGAGGGCATCGTCATCGCGAAGAAGCACGGCGGTCTTGAGGAGACCTTCACCGTTCGTCGTCTTGCCTACGGCGTCGGCGTCGAGAAGGTGTTCCCCATCCACTCCCCCCTCATCGAGAAGGTCGAGACCGTGCGCAGCGGTTATGTTCGCCGCGCCAAGCTGTATTACCTGCGCGGCCGCGTCGGTAAGGCTGCCAAGATCCGCGAGAAGCTGTAAGGCAGATTCTTTGAGAACAAAAAAGCATGGCGTTTTGCCGTGTGCCGATAAGACAGTAATTTGAGAAAACTACAAAATCGGCAGCTGCTAGGTAGGATTGGACAGCAAAACAGGCGGCACTCAGCTTCGGTTGGGTGCTGCCTGTTTTTGTACATCTGAGGGTTGAAAATTGCTTGTTTTCCCCTCTGTGTGGCTTTGTTCAAAAGTGAGCATATCTGGCTTCATTTATTCACATAGATTAAGTTTGAAACATGAAAAAGGCCACATTTCAACATATTGATTATACGGATCAGAGAATCACTTTACGATGAAGTCATTATACATAGCAGCATAAATTTTTGCTTGAATAAGCATCACTATTTTACATGCAGGAAAAGTGACCCAAACGGAGCGAATAAACCGATTATACTAATTCTCTGAAATATGCCACATTATCTTGAAAAAGCAGAAGAAAATGAGTATAATATAATGTGTACACACTATTCAGGGATACCCAATTAGAGCTATGGAGGAAAAATGAAGCTATCATCCTTTTTTCACTTCGCTGCTTTTGGCGTAAAGACGATTCTGCTTAGAAAGAAATCACCAATCCTTGGAACTGTAATCCTAACAGACAAATGCAATTTGCATTGCAAGCACTGTTCCGTCAACAATATTACAGCAATCGCCCATCCATATGAACAGATCTGGCAAGAAATGCAGCGGCTATATGACATGGGAGTTCGCATTTTGTTCTTCTGCGGTGGCGAAACATTTCTTTGGAAAGATGGCGAACGCACTCTCAGAGATTTGGTTATAGAAGCAAAGAACATGGGTTTTCTCATCGTCAACGTAGTTACGAACGGAACGTTTCCCATTGATCTCCCAGAAGCAGATTTGATTCTTTTGAGCTTGGACGGAGATAAGCAGCGCCATAATGAAGTTCGTGGTGACACCTACGACACTATCATGAAGAACATCAGCAATGCTACCGCAGACAATATCTGTTTCTATATGGCAATCAATCAAATCAACAAAGATCATGTACGAGATGTCTGTCTAACGGCTCGTGACACTAAAAATGTCCGTGCAGTATCATTCAATTTCCATACACCATATCCTGACACAAAAAAATTAGCTCTGACTAAAGAGGAAAAAGCCAAGTGCTGTGATACGATAACTCAAATGATGAAAGAAGGCGCACCTGTATTCAACCTAAAAAGTGCGTTTCCATATCTTATTGAAAATCGTTTTCCTACGCCTTGCCATCAGTGCGTAGTGATGGAAAACGGAAAGTTGTCTACTTGCGGGCGCTGTATAGATGTTCCTGGCCTTTGCGACCAATGCGGATACTTTTTTGTTGCTGAATATACGCTTCTGTTCAGAGGCAATCCCAAAATAATCATTGAGATGCTTCATACATACTTGAAGTATATTTAGGAGTAATATGAGCTTCATTACAGGTTTAACGAGAATGTGGCTTACACGGACAGCGAAGCCATTTACGTTCAAAAATGGATATGACCAGATATTGCCGTATGCAGAATGTGAAAACCTTGGGCTGTATGTTCATATCCCTTTTTGCAAAAGTATCTGCAACTTTTGCCCTTATTGCAAAGTGCGGTATTCTGCTGAATTGTGTGATAGGTACATAGATTCTTTGATTCAAGAAATACACATTGTGGGCAGCCAACATGCGGAGCATAGAAAAGCAACCAGCCTATACTTCGGTGGTGGGACACCTGCACTCGCAGCCAACCGTATAAAAGAAATCGTTAATGCATTGAGTGAGCACTTTATTATCACAGAGGGGATTGGACTGGAACTTCATCCCGATAATGTGAATGTGGAAACGCTGCAAATGTTGAAAGATGCAGGTGTAACAAAAATCAGCATCGGCATTCAATCATTCTGCGATAAGTATCAGAAGATTCTTGGCAGAAAGAAAATTGATACCGCAGAAATGATGTCTGCGTTGTCTGCCGTTTCTTTTGAAACTGTTTCCATGGACTTTATCTTTGCGCTGCCTGGACAAACCTACGATGATTTGAAGTCGGATATTGATACCGCTTTTTTATTGGGGGCAAATCACGTTGCCATATACCCATTCATTGATTTCACTTTTACAGAAAGTCCCGTTACTGCAATGCCTAAAAAAGATAAACGAGAGTTGCTGGATGCCATTACTCAATACTGTTTAGGAAAAGGATACTCTCGAAATTCTATCTGGACTTTCTCAAGTGGAACGGATGCAAACTACTCATCCATGACCAGAGATAATTTCCTCGGATTCGGTTGCTCTGCTACGAGTCTATTCAAAGAGCAATTCAAAATCAATACTTTTGATGTAGATTCCTACTGTGAAAGAATTCGTTCCGGGAACCTCGCCACATCATTGACAATTCGCTTTACCAAGCGGCAACGGATGGTTTATTGGCTATTTTGGACAGCATACAGCACGAGAGTAACTGCCGAAGATTTTGAAAAATTCTTTGGTGTGTCATTGAAAAAAATGTATGGATTCGAGCTTTGGGTTGCCAAACAATTAGGGCTTGTCAAGGAACACAACGGCACTTATGAAATGACGCTAAAAGGTGCCTTCTACTATCATTACTATGAGAATTTTTACACGCTATCTTATATCGACAAGATGTGGGGTATCATGCGAAAAGAAGCATTTCCCGAACAGATTGAACTGTAAAAGAACGGAGATCTCTCAATGCCAGACAACAGGAATCGTAAGCGACCGATACAGGTCAAATTCTTCGTAGATGAAAAAGAACTCAGCTTGATAAAGGCGAGGATGGCGCAGCTTGGTATAGAGAATATGAGCGCTTACCTTCGGAAAATGGCGATCGACGGATATGCAGCAAAACCGGATTTGCCTGAACGCCGTGAACCCAAAAATCCATGACTCACTTTCCGAAGATAGATTGATATTCAGCTCCGCAGGAGCGTAGCCAATTTCTTAGAAATCGTTAAAGGGTTTGGGATGTTTCCCAACAAGATTTTGCAAAAGGTCAGCAATGCTGAAATTTTGCAAAACGCACGAGTGGGTACCGCTGTGCATTGCTTGCCAGAATGGTAAGCTCCGGTGTGGGTACTCACCGGATTTGCTTGCTATTCTGCAAGGAAATCTCGGTCGTACCACGCCGGTTTTCGCAAGTGTAGCTACACTTGCTGTGCTTGCTATTCTCCGTTTCCCATGATAGCAAGCGTCATTTTCCAAATGGAAATCGGCGGCAACCGCCGCCTTGTCTGCCAAAAAGCGAAACGGACG